>Ga0209023_10000255_pt1 | contig 89056 bp, 70 predicted proteins | sample LakOneMetagenome_FD_187468 | JGI IMG/M metagenome (GOLD analysis project Ga0209023, IMG submission 187468) | Freshwater and sediment microbial communities from Lake Erie, Canada (SPAdes) (version 2) | ecosystem: Environmental > Aquatic > Freshwater > Lentic | place: Lake Erie, Canada... | reverse complement strand
CTGGCTCACAAGGCCAGCCACGAAGGCATCCACGCCGCCGAGTTCATCGCCGGCTACAAGACCCCGGCTGTTCATTCGCCGATCCCGGGCTGCACCTATGCCAACCCGCAGGTCGCCTCGGTGGGCTACACCGAAGCCGCCGCCAAAGCGGCCGGCATCGACGTGAAGGCCGGCCGCTTCCCGTTCAAGGTCAACGGCAAGGCCGTGGCCGCCGGCGAGACCGAGGGCTTCGTGAAGGTGGTGTTCGACGGCAAGACCGGCGCCCTGATCGGCGCCCACATGATCGGCCATGAAGTGACCGAGATGATCCAGGGCTTCGTCACCGCCATCACTCTGGAAGCGACCGAGGAAGACCTGCACGGAATCGTCTACGCTCACCCGACCATGTCGGAAGCCATGCACGAAGCCACGCTCGATGCGTACGGACGGGTGCTGCACATCTAGGGACCTGAATGGCGCGCGCGACGGCCACGACGACCGACAAGCCGGCCAAGGCTGTGGCCAAGGCCAGGAAGGGGTCGAAGACCACCCTTTCCGAGGCCAACCTCGCCGATCTGGGCGCGGAGCGGCTGGCGGTGATCCTGATGGATCTGTCGGTCGACAGCTACGTCAAGCGCGCCCTGCGGCTGGAGCTGTTCGCCGAGGCCAGTCCCGAGGGTCTGGCGCTGGAGATCTCCAAGCGTCTGGCGGCCATCGCCAAGGCCACCTCGCGCATCCACTGGCGCAAGCGCGCCGCCTTTGCGCGCGACCTGGATCTGCACTTCCGGATGATCCAGCGTCTTGCGGAGAGCGATCCCAAGGCGGCCCTGACGCTGCTGATGGATTTCCTGGATCTGGCCGGTTCGGTCTTTGACCGCATCAGTCAGCCCGAGGGTCCGATCGGTGAGGTTTTCGCCGAGGCGCGGGACGCGGTCGGCGACATCGCCCTCAGCGCCAAGGTCGCGCCCGTCGATCTGGCCGACCGGGTGGCGCGGCTGATCCTGTGCGACGACTATTTCGTGTTTGGCCCGCTGGTGGCTGTCGCGGCCCCGTCTTTGGGCGTGGCCGGTCAGGCGCGGCTGGGTGAGCGTCTTCAGGCCGCCTTGACCCAGCGCCCCGCGCGTTCGGCCGGCGCCTATGACGCCAAGGCGTCGGTGGTCCGGGACGCCTTGCGCCGCCTGGCCGACATCAATGGCGACGTGGGGGCGTTCATCGCGACCTTCAGCGAGACGCAGCGGCGGTTTCCCGCCATCGCCGCCGAGATCGGGCGCCGTCTTCTGGCTGTTGGCAAGGCGGGGGAGGCGCTGGCCGCTCTGGAGGCCGCCGCAGCGACGGTCAAGCCGCGCGGCCTGCTCTCGGTTCGCGCCGAGCCTGACGATCCGGTCGAGCGCGCCGCCTGGGAAGATGTCTATCTCGAAGCGTTACAGGCCAATGGCCGCCAGGACGAGGCACAGCGCCGGCGTTGGGCGGCGTTCGAGGCCACCCTGTCGATCCCTAGGCTCAGGGCGTTCCTGAAGGGCCTGCCGGACTTTGACGACGTGGTCGCCGAGGATGACGCCAAGAAGATCGCGGCCGAGTTTCCGCGCTTCGACGCGGCCCTGGCGTTTCTGATCGAATGGCCGGATCTGGCCGCGGCAGCGCGACTGATCATCAACCGTCACGGCGCGATCAACGGCGCGGACGAAGACTTGCTGACCGCCGCCGCGCGCCGCCTTGAAGGCGCCTATCCGCTGGCCGCGACCCTTTTGCTGCGGGCCATGATCCGCAACGTGCTGACCTATGGCGTCGCTGGCCGCTACAGGGCCGCCGCCCAGCAGTGGCTTGAGATGGAGAGCCTGGCGCCGATCATCGCTGATTTCGGCGAGTTCCCGGACCATGAGACCTTCATGGCCGACTTGCGGGCCATGCATGGCCGCAAGCAGGGCTTCCGCGCCGAGCTGGAAGCCCTGGGCGGGGTCTTCTAGGGCCGCTTGCGGACCTGGGCGTCGAGGCTCCATTCGCCCGGCCCGGCGAACACCAGGTTCAGGAAGACGAAGCAGAACAGGATCGCCGCCTCGCCACCGTTCAGCCCCGGCCAGAAGCCCTGCGACGCATGGGCGAGGAAATAGGCCACCGCCATCTGTCCCGACAGGATGAAGGCCACCGGGCGGGTGAACAGGCCCAGCACCAGCAGCGCGCCGCCGATGATTTCCAGCCAGGCGGCCGCCACCAGCATGGGCGGCAGCGGATCGGGCGCGCCGGGCTGGGCGGCCGGGAAGTGGAAGACCTTCATCAGGCCATGCTCCATGAAGAGCAGGGCGGCGACGATACGCAACACGCTGAGCACCCGCGGCGCCCACATCAGCAGTCTGTCCAAAGTCCCCTCCGTGATCTGTCTAGGCGGCCCTCGCGTCCTGATCGGCCATCCGCTGTATGGCGACGTAGTCCGTCTTGCCGCTGCCCAGCACGGGCACTTCCGGCACCTTCAGGATCTTGCGCGGCACCGCCAGCTCCGGCGCGCCGATGGTCTGGGCGTGCGCCACAAGCTCGGAGACCGCCGCGTCGTGGCGGTCGGTGACCAGGATCAGCTTTTCGCCCTTCTTCTTGTCGGGCATCGAGATCACCGCGTGGCGGCCGTCGGGCCAGACCGCCGAGGCCAGGTCTTCGGCCGCCGTCAGGGACACCATCTCGCCGGCGATCTTGGCGAAGCGCTTCACCCGGCCCTTGATGGTGATCCAGTTGTCGTCGGACATCGAGACCACATCGCCGGTGTCGTGCCAGCCGCCGTCCGGGGCGTCGACGCCGCCGTCTTCACGCAGATAGCCCAGCATGATGTTGGGGCCGCGCACCAGCAGCTTGCCGCCGCCCGAGATGCCTTCGACGGGCTCGACGCGGAACTCCTGGCCGGGCAGCAGGCCGCCGACCGTGCCACGACGGTTGTCGTCCGGCTTGTTCACGGCGATGACCGGCGCGGCCTCGGTGGCGCCATAGCCTTCCAGGACGGGCACGGGCCCGAACTTCTCGAGGATGAGGTTATGCGTCTCTTCCCGAACCTTTTCAGCGCCACAGACGATAAACCTCAGGCCCGAAAGCTCGTCGCTGTCCGACGCACGGGCATAGTGGTTGAGGAAGGTGTCGGTGGCGAACAGCACCGAGGCGCCGACGTCCTTGACTAGGGCCGGGATCTGCTTGGTGTGCAGGGGCGAGGGATACTGGAACGCTTTCATGCCCTTCAGCAGCGGCAGGATCACGCCGCCCGTCAGGCCAAAGCAGTGGAAGACGGGCAGGGGGTTGAAGAACACCCAGTCCGGGTCCAGCGCGATATGCGCCGCGACCTGTTCAGCGTTCGACACCATGTTGGCCTGGCTCAGCACCACGCCCCGCGGCGCGCCAAAGCTGCCCGAGGTGAACAGCACCACGCCCCGGTCCGACGGCTTTGCCGGCGAACGGAATTGGCGGGGGAACAGGCCGGCGGCGGCGGCGAACAGCTTGTCGGCCAGACCGATCGTGCCTCGCACGTCTTCCAGATAGGTAATCGTCGCCTGGGCTTCCAGCGCATCGACGATGTCGTGGAGGTTGCCCAGCTCGATGAACTTGTGGGCGGTCAGCACGCGGGTGACCTTGGCCAGCTGGCAGGCGGCCTTCAGGTTTCGCAGGCCGGCCGTGAAGTTCAGCATGGTCGGCACGCGACCAAAGGCGTGCAGGGCGAAGAAGGTCACCACGGCCGCCGAACCCGAGGGCAGAAGCACGCCGACGTTCTCGCCAGGCTTCGTCATGGCCGCGATCTTGCGGCCCAGGGCAAAGCTCGCCCGGATCAGATCGGTGTAGCTGAGAGGGTTGCGGTCCTGATCTTCAAGGATCGGCTTTTTGGCGCCGTAGGTGTCGCGCGCATCGATTAGGGCGTCGAAGAGAGCCTTCTGGCCGTCTTCCGCTTTAAAAACTACCGGCATCCCGCCGAAACCTCCCCGAAAAGCGTTGTCGCTTTCGTTCGTTAAGGGACGAGACTGCCGGGGAAGGTCCGGCTTTGCAAGGAAGACTCACATTCCCTAGCGTCAACCCCTGTGGTTCGGGGCCTTGGCTGCGATGCGGGCCTTGATGAAGCCTTCGATCTCGACGAGCCAGGCGTCCCGAACGGCGTCTGATTCCATATGCAGGTCGTGGCGACCGGCCGGGAACGCCACCAACCGGCAGTCGGCAAGCGCGGCGCAGGTCCTGGCCGCGATCGCGGGTGTCGCGAGGCGGTCCTTGCCGCCGTGCAGCAGCAGGACCGGCGCCCGAACCCTGGCGACATCGGCGCGGGCCCGTTCGGACGCTTCAACCAGGGCCGCCTGCCAACCCACACTGGGGGAGCCCACGCGAAGATCGGGATTGGCGGTCAGCCAGGCTTGCACGACCGCGCCTCGGGCCCGGTCACCGGTCAGGCCGGCCGCGACGCCGTCGGGTGCATCGCGGCTCCAGCCCGGCGCTCCGGGAGGTCTGATCCAGCCCAGTTTGAGACGGCTGGCCCACTCAGCCACCTCTGTCTTCTGGGCAGGCGACCGCTGCGGCTCGAAGACCGGCGAGGACAGGATCACCCCGTCGGTCGGCAGGCCGGTCTGCACGGCCCGCAGGGCCACAAGGCCGCCATCGGCATGGGCGAGAACCACCAGCGGCCGGTCGCCCTTCGGCCGGATCACGACATTGACCAGGGCGCGGACAGCGGCGGCGTCAGGCTCGAAGCTGTCTGCATGGCCGACATCGCGCCACGGCGTCAGGCGCTCGGACCCACCCTGGCCCTGCCGCTCCAGCACCCAGACCGTGTAGCCGTCATGGTTCAGCCGTCGCGCGGTCTCGAACCACTTTTCCGCCGGCTCGGCGTAGCCGGTCAGAATCACGACCGTGGCGCGCGGGCCGATCGGGGGCGCCGACACGCCATAGCGCTGCGCCGGACCGTTGCCGACCCGCACATAGCCCCAGGCCCAGTTATCCGGGGCGTAGAATCGGGGCGTGATCGACGGCGGCGTCCGGCTGTCGGCGAACGGCGCGCGCGAGCCCCCATCACCGCAGCCGGCGAGGGTCAGGAACATCAGGACGGCGAGGAGGCGGCGACGCATATGATGCACTCATTTCGCGCCTTCGCGTCGCATGCAAGATCGCGCGCTTGATCCGGAGGGCAAGAAGACCGATTTAGGCGTCATGGCCACGGTGATCGACACGCTGAAGGCACGCAGTCCGGAAGACCGGGCGGCGCGCCACCCCGAAAAGCAGAACCGCCCCGATACGGCGGTGCTGCGCAAGCCCGAGTGGCTCCGCGTCCGGGCGCCCGGCTCGCCCGGCTACAACGAGACCCGCAGCATCGTCCGCGATCACAAGCTGACGACGGTCTGCGAGGAAGCGGCCTGCCCGAACATCGGCGAGTGCTGGAGCCAGAAGCACGCCACCATGATGATCATGGGCGAGATCTGCACGCGGGCCTGCGCCTTCTGCAATGTCTCCACCGGCCTGCCCAATGCGCTGGACGCCGACGAGCCGCGCCGCGTGGCCGAAGCCGTCGCCAAGATGGGCCTCAAGCATGTGGTCATCACCTCGGTGGACCGCGACGATCTGGCTGATGGCGGGGCCCAGCACTTCGCCGAAGTGGTCCTGGCCATCCGCGCCGCGGCGCCGGGCACCACCATCGAGATCCTGACCCCGGACTTCCTGCGCAAGGACCGCGCGGAAAACGTGGTCATCGACGCCCGTCCGGACGTCTTCAACCACAATCTCGAAACCGTGCCGCGGCTCTATCTGAAGATCCGGCCGGGCGCCCGCTACTACAACTCCCTGCGTCTGCTGGAGCGGGTCAAGGAACGCGATCCGGGCCAGTTCACCAAGTCGGGCCTGATGGTCGGTCTGGGCGAGACCAAGGAAGAGGTCATGCAGGTGATGGACGACATGCGTTCGGCCGGCGTCGATTTCATCACCATCGGTCAGTACCTGCAGCCCACCCGCAAGCACGCGGCCATCGACCGCTTCGTCACGCCCGAAGAGTTCAAGGCCTATGAGGCCATCGCAAGGGCCAAGGGCTTCCTGATGGTCTCGGCCAGTCCGCTGACCCGCTCGTCGCACCATGCCGGTGAAGACTTCGCCAAACTGCAGGCGGCGCGCCGCGCCCTCGACGCCCGGACGGCCTAGGCTTGCATCGCCACGTCGTCACGCGGGTCCTGCCTTACACGCCCGAGCAGCTCTTCGTGCTGGTCGGCGACGTGGACGCCTATCCCGACTTCGTGCCGTGGATCACCGGCATGCGCACCTGGAACGCGCGTCAGGACGGTTCCGTCAGCACCGTCGACGCTGAGGCCCAGGTCGGCTTCTCGTTCCTCAAAGAGAAGTTCGCCACCCGCGTTCGTCGCGACGCCGAGCATCGGACGGTCGATGTCAGTCTGCTGTACGGCCCATTCAAGCGGCTTTCAAATCAATGGAAGTTCACGCCCAATGGCGCTGAAACCACAGTCGAATTCATCATCGACTTCGCGTTCAAGTCGCGGATGCTGGACGCCCTGCTGGCGGCCAATCTGGATCGCGCCGCCGACAAGCTGATCGCCTGTTTCGAAGCCCGCGCCCGGCAGATGCACGGGACGCCCCCCGTTTAGTCTGCAGCGTCCTTGCGCTCTTCCAGGCGGTCGGCGAAGTCGCCGAGATTGGCGTGCAGGTTCTCGACTGCGAACACCAGACCAAAGATCCGCGCTGCGTCGTCGAACGGCAGGTCCCGGATGGAGCCGTCGGCGCGCAGGGCCTCGACCGCTTCCTGAAAGCGGACATGGGCCTGCGAAAAGGCGAGGCGATCGGGGCGCGCGCCCATCTGGATCAGCGCCGCAGCCTGGATCAGGAAGGTCCGGGCGGCGTCGATCATGGCGGCCGCCGGCTCGGCCAGGCCCACTATGGCGATCGGCTGGGCCAGCGCCCGGCCAATCATCACGATGTCATTGCGCTGCCGCCACAGGGTGCGGGGCAGGGCCTCGGGAGCTGATCGGAGGCTGAGGCGCGATGCGGTCTCGCGGTCGGCTTCCGCCATGGCGGTCTGGAGCCTGGCCATGATCGCCCGGTTGGCGTCGTACTGGTCGGCCGGGACCAACTCGCTGGGCTGGCCGCGCAGGAGCCTGGCGTAGTGCGACAGCAGGCCCGAATTGATCTCGACGATCTCGCGCACGCTCTGGATGATCGTCCCGTGAGCGCGGGCAGGAAAGATCAGCAGGGTCGCCGCCACGCCTGTGAGGCTGCCTACGGTGATTTCGATCACCCGGTACATCGCGGCGGTCAGCGGATCCATGTGGGTGGTCGTGCCGATCAGCATGATCACGGCGGTCACGGGGGCGACCTTGAAGGTCGGGCGAACGGCGGCCAGGAAGGACAGCAGGGCCACGGCGACGCACAGGATCAGTCCGCCAAACGCCGGGTGGCGCAGATGCAGATAGGCCGCCGCCGCCCCGACCGCAGCGCCGACCACCGTGCCCATGAAGCGCTCGATCGACGCGGTGATTGTCGCGCCGATGCTGGTCTGCACCACGATGACGGCGGTGAAGACCGCCCAATAGCCCTGCGGCAGCTTGAACAGCGTAGCCAGGGCAAACGCCGCGCCGACCGCCGCCGAGACCCGGATCGCATGCCGGATTTCGCTCTTGCGGGCCGCCGCCGCGGCCAGGGCGTTTTTTGACAGTCCCGCCCCGACAAAACGCCGCCAGTCCGAGGGCGCGGCTTCTGGCATTTCTAGGCCACGGCCTCGCGCAGCATTTCCAGCGCCGTGCGCACGGCCGCCAACTGCACCGCCTCGCGGGTCTGGCCGTCAAACGTCTCGTGACGATGCACGACGGAGCGATTGGCGCGGGCCACGGCGAAGTGGACGGTGCCGACGGGCTTCATCGGCGTGCCGCCGCCCGGCCCGGCGATCCCGGTGATCGAGACCGCGACATGGGCGTGGCTGTTGGCCAGAGCGCCCTCGGCCATCATCCTGGCGACCGGTTCGGAGACCGCGCCATGGTCGGCGATCAGATCGCCGGGCACGCCCAGCATCTCGGACTTGGCGCGATTGGTGTAGGTGACGAAGCCGCGCTCGAAGACGTCGGACGCGCCGGAGATCGAACAGATCGCCCCGGCCACCAGACCGCCCGTGCAGCTCTCGGCGGCGACCAGCCTCAGGGACCTGTCTCGGGCCTCGGCGACCAGCAGGCGGGCCAGGGTTTCGATCTGTAGCGGAAACATGCGGCTCTCCAGCGGATTCGCTCTTCGCAGCCTATACCCCTCAGGCCGGAGTCTCGACCGCTACGACGGCTTGGGCCGCCAGGCCTTCGCCGCGCCCGGTAAAACCCATCTGCTCGGTCGTGGTCGCCTTGACGCTGACCCGGTCCAGCGGCAGCGCCAGGATCTGGGCCAGGCGCTCGCGCATGGCGGCCCGGTGCGGCTTGATCTTGGGTCGCTCGCAGATCAGCGTGACATCGACATTGATGATTGTTCCGCCCCGGGCGCGCACCAGTTCGGCGGCGTGGATCAGGAACTTGTCAGAAGCCGCGCCCTTCCATTGCGGGTCGGTCGGCGGGAAGTGATCGCCGATATCGCCTTCGCCGATGGCGCCCAGCAGGGCGTCGGTCAGGGCGTGCAGGCCGGCGTCGGCGTCGGAATGTCCGATCAGCGTCTCGTCATGGACGATCTCGACGCCGCACAGCCATACCGAGTCGCCCGGTCCCCAGCGGTGCGCGTCAAACCCCTGGCCAATGCGGGTGATGCGGGCCGCGCCCGCCAGTCGTTCGGCCATGGCGAAATCCTCCGGATAGGTCAGTTTCATCAGCAGCGGATCGCCCGGCGCGATGGCCACGCGACCGCCGGCGGCCTCCACGACCTGGGCGTCGTCGGTGGGCTCGGTTTGGCCGCTCCAGGCCCGATAGGCCGAGACCAGGGCCTTTCGCCTGAACGCCTGCGGGGTCTGGGCCCGCCACAGATTTTCGCGCGAGGTCGTGGTCAGGGGCGCGCCCGTGTCGGCGCGCTTCAGGGTGTCGGCGACGGGGAGGGCGGGAATGGCGCCGTCCGCGTCGGCCAGGGCGCCGAGCAGGTCGTCGATGGTCTTGCGGCCCAGGAAGGGTCTGGCGGCGTCGTGTACTAGAACGGGCTCGTCGGCCGGGCGCTGTGAAAGCGCCGCGAGGCCCGCCTGAACAGACAGCGCGCGCGTCGCGCCGCCCCGAACGCTGCGCCAGCCCTTCAGGCCCGCCAGTACATCGGGCAGGACCATCGCGCCGTCTTCCGACGTCACGATGACCACATCGACAGCGCCTGCGGCGATGAAGCTCTCGACCGACCAGCGCAAAACGGGTTTACCGGCCACGGATCGCCATTGTTTGGCTTGGCCAGGGCCAGCCCGGGTTCCGGAGCCGGCGGCGACGATCACGGCGGAAAAGGTCATGGCCGGTGTTTAGTCCGGCCGTTGCGGTTGTCCAGTCGATCCGGGCTTTACTGCGCCGCACAATATGCCTAAAAACACAGCGTCGGGGATGATTACAAAATGAGCAACAAGCTCGAGGTCGGCGGAGTGGAAGTGCCTGGGCGCGTGTGGATCGCGCCCATGACCGGTATTTCCGATCTGCCCTTCAGAGAAACGGCCACGGCGCTTGGCGCGCCTTATGTGGCGACGGAGATGGTGGCCTGCGCCGAGTTTGCGCGGGGGCGGCCTGACGTCGTGCGCCGCGCCGCCGTGGGCGATGGGCTGCCGTTGATGGTCGTGCAACTGGTCGGTCGGGATATTGGTCTGATGGCCAGGGGCGCCCGCATGGCCGCCGAAGCCGGCGCCGAGATCGTCGATCTGAACTTTGGCTGCCCCGCCAAGGAAGTTTCGGGCGGCCAGCAGTGCGGCTCGGCCCTGATGCGCGATCCGGATCTGGCCGAAGCCCTGGTTTCCGCTGCGGTCCAGGCGGTGAACGTGCCCGTCACGGTGAAGATGCGACTGGGCTGGGACGACAACACCCGCAACGCCGCCGATATCGCGCGCCGCGCCGAAGCGGCCGGCGCGAAGGCGATCACGGTTCATGGCCGCACCCGCAGCCAGTTCTACAAGGGCGTCGCGGACTGGTCCGCCGTCGCCGAGGTCAAGGCGGCGGTGTCGATCCCGGTTCTGGTCAATGGCGACATCGTCGATGGCGCCAGCGCGCGCATGGCGCTGGATCAGTCGGGCGCCGACGGCGTGATGATCGGCCGTGGCGTCTATGGTCGCCCCTGGATCGCGGGGGCCATAGAGGCGGCGCTGGAGGGCCGCGCCTTTGTGGAGCCCGACGCCGAGGAACGGCTGGCGATCGCCCTGACCCATTTCCGGCGAAGCCTGGACTTCTACGGCCAGCCCCTGGGCCTGAAGATGTTCCGCAAGCACCTGGCCTCTTACATCGAAGCCGCGCCATGGCCCGAGACGCCCGAGGCGCGCCGCGCCGCGCGCGCCACACTGTGTCGTCTGGATGAACCTGAACTGGTCGAAAGCGCCCTGACGCGCCTTTGGCTGGGGGACCGGAGGATCGCCGCATGAGCGACCACGCACGCGTTCTGGCCGGTAAGGCGCCCGAGGCGCTGAAGGCCGCCGCTTTTGACCTGAGCCCCGAGCCGGCGCTGGTCGTCGACAGCAAGGGCGGGCTGGTGGCCGTCAACGAGGCCGCTGAAGCCTTGTTCGGGCATGGCCTGTCGCTGCTGGCGCGCGGCCGCTTCCGCGCCGCGCTGCCGCCGGGGTCGGTTCTGGTGTCGCTGCTGGATCGCGCGATCTTCGAGGGCGCTCCGGTCCGTGAGCACGGCGTCGAGGTCAATCTCTTCGGCCAGCCGCCCTTCGAAGCCGATGGCGCCGCCGCGCCGCTGGGCGATGGTTCGGTGCTGCTGACCCTGCATGTGAAGGGCGTTCTGGGCGTTGATCGCGGCGCGGACGCCGCCGGTCTCCGCTCGGTCGTCGGCCTGGGCAAGATGCTGGCCCACGAAATCAAGAACCCGCTGGCCGGCATTCGCGGCGCGGCTCAGCTGCTGAAGACGGGCGCCTCGGCGGCCGACCAGCCGCTGGCCCAGCTGATCGTCGACGAGACCGACCGCATCCGCCGCCTGGTGGATCGCATGGAGGCCTTCTCCGAAGACCTGCCGACGCCACGTGAGGCGGTGAACATTCACCAGGTGCTTGACCGCATTCGCGCCCTGGTCGCCAACGGCGTGGCTGACGGCCTGACCCTGCGCGAGACCTATGACCCCTCGCTGCCGCCGGTGTGGGGCGACGAGGATCATCTGATCCAGATCTTCCTGAACCTGGTGAAGAACGCCGCCGAAGCCGCCCATATGCGCGGCGACGGTCGCGGCGCGATCTCGATCCACACGGCCTGGCGCCCCGGTGTTCGGGTGCGCGGGGCCGACGGCAAGGCCGCCAGCGGCGCGCCCATCGAGATCCGGGTCCAGGATAATGGCCCCGGCGTGCCTCAGAGCCTGCGCGACCATCTCTTCCAGCCCTTTGTCACCACCAAGCCCAACGGCACCGGCCTTGGCCTTGCCCTGGTCACCAAGCTGGTCACCGCCCATGGCGGCCTGATCGATTTCGAGTCCGAGCCCGGCCGCACCGTGTTCCGCGTGCTGCTGCCCGTGGCACCTGCACCTTCCGTCGGAGACGCGTGAGTATGAATGCCGCCAGCAAGAAGATCCTGATCGCCGACGACGACTCGTCGGTGAGGCTCGTTCTCAGCCAGGCCTTCACCCGGCTGGGCTATCAGGTTCGGGCCACAGGCAATGCGACCACGCTGCTCAAGTGGGTCATGGACGGCGAGGGCGACCTGGTCGTCACCGACGTGATGATGCCCGACGAGAACGTCTTTGACGTGCTGCCGCGTATCCGCAAGGAGCGGCCCAAACTGCCCATCATCGTGATGAGCGCCCAGAACACCCTGCTGACCGCGGTCAACGCCGCCGACGCCGGGGCGTTCGAATATGTCTCCAAGCCCTTCGACCTCGACGATGTCACCGCTGCCGCCCGCCGCGCCTTGTCGCGTCCGGCCGACGCCGAGGCGTCCAAGGCCCAGGCGCGCGCCATGCGCGACGAACGCCTGCCGCTGATCGGCCGCTCGGCGCCGATGCAGGAGGTCTACCGCACCATCGCCCGCCTGGTCGGCGCCGACCTGACCGTCCTGATCCTGGGCGAAAGCGGCACCGGCAAGGAGCTGGTCGCCCGCGCCCTGCACGAGCTGGGTCGTCGTCGCGACGGCAAGTTCGTGGTCATCAACCTGGCGGCGGTCCCGCGCGAGCGGGTCGAGACCGAGTTGTTCGGACGCGGCGAGGGCGACCTGGGCCGGCTGATCGAGGCGGACGGCGGCACCCTGTTCCTGGACGAAATCGGCGACATGCCGCTGGACGCCCAGACGCGCCTGCTGCGCGTGATCGACGGCACCGAGCCCGTGCTCAATCCCAAGACCGGGCGCCGGCCCAATGTGCGGATCATCGCCGCCACCAACCGCGACCTGAGGGGGCTGATCCAGCAGGGCCTGTTCCGCGAGGACCTGTTCTTCCGCCTCAACGTTGCCCCCGTGCGCCTGCCGCCGCTGCGGGACCGCACCGAGGACATTCCGGACCTGGCCCGCACCTTCCTGCTGCGCGCGGCGCGGGAGGGCCTGCCGTCCAAGACCATCGATTCCAGCGCTCTGGACCGCCTGAAGGCCCACTCCTGGCCCGGCAATGTGCGCGAGCTGGAAAACCTGATCCGGCGGATGTGCGCCCTCTATGCCGAGGAGCTGATCACCGCCCGGATCGTCGATCGCGAGCTTCAGGACCACACCCCGGCCGTTCGCTCGGAGGAGGGGCCCGTCACCCTGTCGATGCTGGTAGAGCGTCACCTGGCCGGTCATTTCGCCGATCAGCCCGACGGCGTTCCGGCGGCGGGTCTGTACGACCGGGTTCTGCAGGAGGTCGAACGTCCGCTGATCCAGCTGACCCTGTCGGCCACCCGCGGCAACCAGGTCAGGGCCGCCGAGATCCTCGGTCTCAACCGCAATACCCTGCGCAAGAAGATCCAGGATCTGGGCGTGGAGATGACCCGCGGACGACGCTGAAGCTTATTTGGCACATAGCTGTTGATTTTGGGGCACACCCACTTCTAGACTGATGCAATGGCGTCAGTCATGTCCGCATTCGGGTCCGAAAGCCCGCCGCCCCGGTTTAGCCGGGTTTGGTGGCGGGAGATGCTGCGGTCGCGCTATGTGATTGGTGGCGCCTACGCCCTGGCGGTGATTCTAACCGTCACGGGCGTGGCGCTGGCCTCGTCGCCGCCCAAGAGCGGGCCGATCAGTCCCGCCAGCACCGCGATCCTCATCGTTCTGGGCTTCAACCTGGTGCTGATCCTGGCGATCGCCACCGTGGTCGGCCTGCGCCTGTTCGAGATGATCGACGCTCGCGCCAATGACGCCGGCGCGCGCCTGCATCTCCGCTTCGTGGGCCTCTTCTCGTTAGCCGCCGTGGCCCCCGCCGTCATCGTGGCGCTGTTCTTCGGCGTCCTGGTCAACCGCGGAGTCGAGGGTTGGTTCAGCCAGAGGGTCAGGACCGTGGTCGAGAACTCGGCCAAGGTGGCGCGGTCCTACGTCGCTGAACAGACGAACTATATCAGCGAACATATTCGCCCGATGGCCGCCAACCTGAACGACGCCGCGCCCGCCATCTCGCAGTCGCCAGTGGTTTTCAGCCACTTCCTGGCCGGCGAGACCGCCAGCAGCGGCTTTTCCGCCGCCTATGTGCTGGACCGCGACGGGCGCATTCTGGCCCGGGCCGAGATGCCGGGCGCGCCCCCGTTTCTGGCGCCGCCGCCCTCGACCTTCCAGGGCACCGACACCGGCGAGGCGATGGCGCAGCGCTTCGTGTCGTCGGACCTGTTTCGCGCCCTCTATCGGCTGAAGGCGTTTCCCGACGCCTATCTGTATGTGGTTCGCCCGATCGATACGGGGATCCTCAGCCACCTGATCGAGGCCGAGGACTCGCTGATTTCCTATCGCGACGCCGAACGGAGCCGGGTGCGAATCCAGGCGATCTTCGGTCTCAGCTATGCGGAAACCGCGCTGCTGGTGCTGGTCGCCGCGGTCTGGGTCGGCATAGCCGCCGCCAACTCGATCGCCGGCCCCGTCGCCGGACTGGTGGAAGCCGCCGGGCGGGTGTCGGCGGGGGATCTGGACGCGCGCGTCGACGCTGAAGTGGGGCCTGATGAAATCAGGGCATTGTCAAACGCATTCAACATGATGACGACGGATCTTCAGGTTCAGCAGGCGGCGCTACGAACGGCCAGTCTGGACGCCGAGACCCGGCGTCAGTTCATCGAGACGGTGCTGTCGGGCGTCAGCGCCGGGGTGGTCAGCCTGGACGCCCAGGGACGGATTTCAGCCCTGAACCGCCGCGCGGTGACGCTGCTGAGCCTGCGGGAAGACGCCGTGGGCGTGGACCTCATCGAGGCCGCGCCGGAGTTTGATATCGTCGTCGAGACCATCCTCGAGGGGCGGTCCGACGCCGAGGTCGAGATCGATCTGGTGCGTGACGGTGAGACCCGTCGGCTGCGCGTGCGCGGCGCCGGCCAGGTCGCCGAAGGGCTGGTGCTGACCTTCGACGACATCACCCGCCTGGTCGCCGCCCAGCGCAACGCCGCCTGGAAAGACGTCGCCCGCCGGATCGCCCATGAGATCAAGAATCCGCTGACCCCGATCCAGCTGTCGGCCGAGCGGATCAAGCGCAAATATCGCAAGGAGATCACCAGCGATCTGGAGACCTTCGACCGCTGCACCGAGACCATCATCCGCCAGGTGGGCGACATCGGGCGGATGGTCGACGAGTTCTCGGCCTTCGCGCGGATGCCCGCGCCGCGCTTCGAGCCGGCCAACCTGACCGAGATGCTGCGCCAGGGCGTCTTCGCCCAGCGTTTCGTGGATCCCGAGATCGAGGTCGCCCTGCACGAGCCGGGCGAGGACGTGCTGATCACATGCGACGCGCGGATGGTGGGCCAGGCCCTGACCAATATCCTCAAGAACGCCGGCGAAGCGGTCGGCGCCCGCCGGCACGTCACGCCCGAACCGCCCGGCAGGATCACCGCCACCCTGGTGGCCGATGACCACGATCTGTGTGTGATCATCGAGGACAATGGTGTCGGCCTGCCGGCTCGTGATCGCGACCGCCTGACCGAGCCCTATGTAACGACCCGAGAGAAGGGCACAGGCCTTGGTCTGGCGATCGTCAAGCGGATCATGGAGGACCATGAGGGAACCCTGGTCCTGACCGATGCCCACCAAGCGCCCGGAGCCCGGGTAATCCTGAAATTTCCGACGACCGCGCGCCTGCCCGCCGCGGCCTTCGGTGGCGTAGAGGAAATGATATGAGCGCTGACGTGCTTGTCGTGGACGACGAGGCCGACATCCGTGACCTCGTGGCTGGCATCCTCGAGGACGAGGGCTATGCCGTGCGAACGGCCGCCGATTCCAATCAGGCGCTGGCGGCCCTGCGCGCGCGCAAGCCGGCCCTGCTGGTGCTGGATATCTGGATGCAGGGCGGGGGCATGGACGGGCTGGAACTGCTCGACATGGTCAAGGGCCTCGACCCCGACCTGCCGGTGATCATGATCTCGGGCCACGGCAATATCGAGACCGCCGTCAGCGCCATCAAGCGCGGCGCCTACGAGTTCCTGGAAAAGCCGTTCAAGTCCGACCGGTTGCTGCTGGTGGTCGAGCGGGCGCTGGAGGCGGCAGGCCTCAAACGCGAGAACCGCCGGCTGCGCGCCCAGAGCTTCACCTCAGACGGCCTGATGGGAAAATCGGCCGCCGCCCAGGCTCTTCGCCAGATGATCGCCAAGGTCGCTCCGGCCAACAGCCGCGTGCTGGTGTCCGGGCCGCCCGGCGCGGGCAAGGAGCTGGTGGCCCGGCTGATCCACGGCGCCAGCGCCCGGACCCGGCAGGAATTCGTGGCGGTCAGCGCGGCCGGCATGGCCCCCGAGCGCCTCGATGTCGAGCTGTTCGGCGAGGAAGGCGAGGGCGGTCGTCCGCGCAAGATCGGCGTGTTCGAGCGCGCCCACGGCGGCACCCTCTATCTCGACGAGGTGGCCGACATGCCGCGCGAGACCCAGAGCCGCATCCTGCGGGTCCTGGTCGAGCAGCGCTTCCGGCGCGTGGGCGGCGACAGCGATGTGCAGGTCGACGTCCGGGTCATTTCCTCGACCTCGCGCGAACTGCGCGACGAGATCGCCGCGGGACGGTTCCGCGAGGACCTGTTTCACCGCCTGAACGTGGTGCCCGTGCGGGTGCCGGGCCTGTCTGAGCGCCGCGAAGACATTCCTGAACTGATCAGCTTCTTCATCGACCGCATCGTCGAGGCGACCGGCCTGCCGCGTCGCCGGCTGGGCGACGACGCGCTGGCGACGCTGCAGGTGCAGACCTGGCCGGGCAATGTTCGCCAGCTCCGCAACAACGTCGAGCGCATGCTGATCCTGGCGGCCGGCGAGCCGGGCGAGCTGATCACCGCCGAAATGCTGGCCGGGGCCGAGCAGCCTTCGGCCGGGCATGCCGGCGCGATCGGCGCCGAGCGGATCATCGCGCTGCCGCTTCGCGAGGCGCGGGAGTTGTTCGAGCGCGAATATCTGAACGCCCAGATCCTGCGCTTTGGCGGAAACATCTCGCGCACGGCCAATTTCATCGGCATGGAGCGCTCGGCGCTGCACCGCAAGCTCAAGTCCCTGGGCGTCGCGGGCGCGCGGGCGGACGAGGAAGAATAGATGTCGCGTTTTGCCTATGTGAACGGCCGCTTCGTCCGGCACGGCGAGGCTGCCGTCCATATCGAGGATCGCGGCTATCAGTTGGCCGACGGCGTCTACGAAGTCTGGGCTGTGTTCGATGGCAAGCTGGCCGACGCCCAGGGCCATTTCGCCCGGCTGTGGCGCAGCCTGGACGCCCTGCGCATCGCCCATCCAATGGGGCAGGCGGCCCTGACCTTCGTGCTGCGCGAAGCGGTGCGCCGCAACATGGTGCGCAACGGTCTGGTCTATCTGCAGGTGACGCGCGGCGTCGCCCGTCGGGACCACGCCTTTCCCAACCCGGCTGTGCCCCCCTCCATGGTGGTCACGGCCAAGTCGACCGATCCTCTGCTGGCCGAGCGCAAGGCTGCGCAGGGCGCGGCCGTGGTCAGCGTGCCCGAGAACCGCTGGGGCCGTTGCGACATCAAGTCGGTGGGTCTGTTGCCCAACGCCCTGGCCAAGCAGGCGGCGCGTGAGCGCGGCGCGATCGAGGCCTGGTTCGTCGATGACCTGGGGCTGGTGACCGAGGGCGCGTCGTCCAACGCCTGGATCGTCGACGCCGATGGCCATCTGCGCACTCGCGACACCCAGGCCAACATCCTGCACGGGGTCACCCGCTCCACCCTGTTCGAGGTGATCCGCGAGGCGGGCCTGCCGATCAACGAAAAGCCCTTCACCATCGCCGAGGCGCAAGCCGCGCGCGAGGCCTTCATCACCGGGGCCGGAACCCTCGTGATGCCAATCGTCAGCGTCGACGGCGTAAAGGTCGGAGATGGAACGCCCGGTCCGGTGGCGACGCGGCTTCGGAGTCTCTATATCCAGCGCGCTCGTGAAAAAGCGGTCTGACGGATCTGTCGAAAAGGACTGGTCTGAAACAGCGCGAATTCGACGCAGGGCGCATTTTTCCACCGAATGGTGATCGCGTTCAGCGGAAAATGATCTAGCATGAACTTGTTTGTGTGGAGGGTGCTTTGCCCTCCGAAACAATAAGAGGGGAATCCCCATGTCTGCCGAAAAGAAACAAAATCTGCAGGACACGTTCCTGAACAGCGTGCGCAAGTCCAAGACGCCGCTCACGATCTTCCTCGTCAATGGCGTCAAGCTTCAGGGCGTTGTCAGCTGGTTTGACAACTTCTGCGTCCTGCTGCGTCGCGACGGCCAGTCGCAACTGGTCTATAAGCACGCCATCTCGACCATCATGCCGGCCCAGCCCGTCCAGCTGTACGAGCCGAGCGCCGACTCCGACGATTGAATTAGAGACGCTTGTCCAAATCTTCAAAATCCGTAGACCACGCCGCGCCGGTTCTTAAGGCGTTCGTCATCCACCCGGTGCGGCCTCTGCGAGGCCCGGCCGCCGCCTTGGCGCGTGACCCTCAGTCACGCTTGGAGGAGGCGGTCGGCCTTGCGCTGGCCCTCGACCTGAATGTCGTCGAGACGGTGATCGCGCCCCTGCGCGTGGTCACGCCCGCGACGCTGTTCGGCAAGGGCAAGATCGAGGAGTTCGCGGCGATCTGCGAGGTCGAGAAAATCGACGTCGCGGTGTTCGACGACCAGCTGACGCCCGTGCAGCAGCGCAATCTGGAGCGCGGGCTCAACGTCAAGGTCGTGGACCGGACCGGGCTGATCCTCGAGATCTTCGCTCGTCGCGCCCGTACGCGCGAAGGCAAACTGCAGGTCGAACTGGCGCGTCTGGACTATGAGCGCTCGCGCCTGGTCCGCACCTGGACCCACCTTGAGCGGCAGCGCGGCGGCACCGGCAACACCGGCGGTCCGGGCGAAACCCAGATCGAACTCGACCGGCGCCTGATCGCCGACAACATTCTCAAGCTCAAGCGCGAGCTGGAAGAGGTGCGCCGCACCCGCACCCTGCATCGCAAGGCCCGCAAAAAGGTCCCGTACCCGACCGTGGCCCTGGTGGGCTACACTAATGCCGGCAAGTCGACGCTGTTCAACCGGCTAACCCAGGCCGAGGTCCTGGCCAAGGACATGCTGTTCGCCACCCTGGATCCGACCCTTCGGACGGTGAAGCTGCCCGATGGCCGCCCCGCCATCCTGTCCGACACGGTGGGCTTCATCTCCGACCTGCCGCACGAACTGGTCGAGGCGTTCCGCGCCACGCTGGAAGAGGTGCAGGAGGCCGACGTCGTGCTGCACGTGCGCGACATCGCCAATCCCGACAGCGTGGCCCAGGCCCGCGACGTCGAGACGGTGCTGGCCGAACTGGGCGTCACCTTCGACGAAGGTAAGACCGTGGTCGAGGTCTGGAACAAGATCGACCTCGTCCCCGAGGAAGACCGCGAAGAAGTTGAAGGCAGCGCCCGGCGCACCGAAGCCTCGGCTGTCTCGGCGGTGACGGGCGAGGGCTGCGAGGCGCTGCTCAAGCGCATCAGCGGCCTGATCGACGACTCCCCGCCCATCGCCATCCGGATCGCGGCGGGGGAGGGCGAAGCCCTGGCCTGGATCTATCGCAACGGCCGCGTGCTCAGCCGCGAGGATGAAGCAGAGGGCGGCGTGACGATCGTCGCGCGCCTGGATACCCAGGCGCTGGGCCGGTTCGAGCGCCAGTTTCCCGACGCCTTCGTGATGGTCGCCGCTTAGAGCATTTTCGAGCGAAGTGGTTTCCGGTTCGCGTGAAGAAAATGCGTTGAAACAAAGAACTAGAGCTCCGGGCTGACGCAGTCAGTACGGAGCTCTAGCTTTTCTTTTCGTCGGCCTTGGCGGCGTCCCACAGCGCGTCCATCTCCGCCAGATCCGACTGGTCGGGCGTTCGCCCGTCCTTGGCCAAGGCCGCCTCGATATAGGCGAAACGTCGGCTGAACTTGGCGTTGGTGGCGCGCAGGGCGTCTTCGGGCTCGACGTCCAGCTTGCGGGCCAGGTTGGCGCAGACGAACAGCAGATCGCCCAGTTCCTCGCGGGCCTTGGCCCGGTCGCCGGCCTCGATCTCGACCTCCAGTTCGGCGATCTCCTCGCGCAGCTTGTCCAGAACCTCCCTGGTCGAGGGCCAGTCGAAGCCGACGCGCGCGGCGCGCTTGGTCAGCTTCACCGCGCGGGTCAGGGCGGGAAGGCCCGCCGGCACGTCGTCCAGAACGCCCGTCTTGGCCTTGGCCTTGCGCTCCTGCGCTTTCAGGGCTTCCCAGCCGGCGGTCTGCGCGGCCTGATCGTCATAGGCATGATCGCCGAACACATGCGGGTGGCGGCGGATCATCTTGTCGGAGATGGCCGCGGCGACGCCGGCGAAGTCGAACGCGCCCTGCTCCTGGGCCATGCGGGCATGGAAGACCACCTGCAGAAGCAGGTCTCCCAGCTCCTCCTTCAGATCCCCCAGATCGCCGCGCTCGATGGCGTCGGCGACCTCATAGGCCTCCTCCACCGTATAGGGCGCGATGCTGGCGAAGGTCTGCTGCTGGTCCCACGGGCAGCCGCCCACGGGATCACGCAGGCGGGCCATGATCTCGATCAGAGCGAACAGCGGGTGTTCGGCGTCACTCGGCGGGGGTGGCGAGGGCGGCATGCGTATCCGGTTCAGGCTCGTGGTGCGACGGCGCCGCCGCGTCCATCGCCGCGAGCTGGCGTTGGATCTCGGCGACGCGAGTCGCGTCGAGCGGATAGCGCAGCATGACGGCGGCGACCACAAGGCCCATCGCGGCTGGAACCACGGAGTAAAGCGCGATCAAAGCCGTTTCGCCCACCGCTGTCGGCAGTTTCGGGTCGAAGCCGAACAGGGCCAGCAAGGGGAAGGCGCCGATGGCCAGGGCATGGCCCAGTTTCACCGTGCCGTTGACCAGGGCGTAGAGCAGACCGGTCCGGTCGGCGCCGCTGGCAAGACGTTCTTCGTCGCCGATGTCGGCCATCATCGCCCTGACGAGCAGGGGGGCGGCGGAATAGGGCAGGCCGGCGAGGATCAGGACCAGCATGCCCGCCCACGTATTGCCGGCGGGCGTCAGCACCGCGCAGACCTGAACCGCAGCATAGACAACCGACGCCACGGCCAGGGCGTGATGTTTTCCGATCCGCCGGGCCAGCATCGGCCAGAGCGGCGCGCCGGCCAGGGCGGCCACGAAATAGACCAGCAGCAGGATGCCGGCCTCGGTCTTGTCGAAGCCCTTGATGCGCTCGAAGAAGAAGAAGAACAGGGCTCCGGCGATGCCCGGCGCCAGGCCCATCAGCAGGTCGGCGACCAGCAGCTTGCGGGTCGAGCTGCGCTTCAGAAGCGCGAAATACTGGGTCAGGCCGGAGCGATGCCGCGCGACGGGCGCCGGACGCTCGCCGACCGCGCGGGTCGCCAGCAGGACGGTCAGGGGAATCAACAGAACCACGAACCAGCCCATCGAGCGAATGCCCGCCGCGTGATCGCCCTTGAACGCCAGGGTGATGATCGGCGGCAGGGTGAGCACGAGGATCATGCCCACGACATTGCCAGCCTGCCACCAGCCATAGACGCGCGAACGCTGCTGATAGTCGGTCGAAAGCACGGCGGCCCAGGCGGTATGCGACAGCACCATCATCGAATAGCCGGCATAGACGACGATGAGGCACAGCCAGAGATAGATGGGCCCGACGCCGGGCTGGGCCATGAACAGGCCAAACGCGCCCAGCATCACCAGGGGAGAACCCGCCACCAGCCAGGGTCTAAATCGCCCCCACTTGCTTCGCGTGCGATCCATGACGCCGCCGATGATCGGGTCGAAGATGATGTCGATCAGTCGGACAATCAGGAAGGCGGCGCCGACGGCGCCGAGCGACAGGCCCAGTTCGCTGACATAGAACTCCGGCAGATAGACCACCAGAGGCAGGCCTAGCGCCGCGAGGGGCAGACAGGGCGCGGCGAACGCCGCCAGAGACCAAGACGATCGTCGATCGGCCATTCCGCGTAATCCTCTCCCGTACACGGCGAGTTGTATCCCGCCTCTTGAACTCACTGGGCGTGGCCGCCCTCTAACGCTGCGCTAGCGGGCGCCGAACTCGTCCTTGGCCAGCCGGACAGCCAGTCTGTCGAACGCCTCGTCGGCGTCGCTCCAGGTGCCATTGTACTGAGCCCAGCGAATATCGGTTTCGTACCAGCTATAGGCCACCGGGGTGCGAGCGCCCGAGGCGGCCCGGTATTCGCCGCTGACCCGGGCCCCGCCGACCCCGAAGCTTTGATAGGAGAGCCCAGGCTTGGCGCTCATTTCCCGCATGGTGGGGCGATTGGGTCTGGCGTCCTCGATCACGAGGTCCAGTTCGCCGCCCTGTGGATCCAGAGCGCCTGAACTCTCAAGCCTCTTTTCGACCGAGCGCTTAAGCTCGCGGGTCAGGTAGTCGAATTCACGCGCATCCAAGGTCTGGGTCTTCTTGGCCAGGTCGGGGCCGATCGAGACGCGAACCGTCGCGACCTGGGGCGCGGCGAGGGCCGGGCCAGCGATCGTCGCGCCCAAGGCCAGGATCACAAGTGAGATTTTCATCGTCGGCACTCCGGATCTGATCCCCCAGTCCGAAACTGTGCGGCCAACCGGACTAAAACGCCAGAGCCCCGTTGAGCCCGTCCTAAACGTTTGTTCGGGTCTCCACGCAGGGATGACGTTGCGGGCGAGGGTCAGTGAACCTTGCAGGCCGCGGGCGCGGTGACGGCCTTCGCCAGCACAGACCTGACGACCCTGGGGGTATCGGTGCCGATCACAGCGACGCCGGCCCTGGCCAGATCGCCATACTCGCTGGGGTCGCCATCGGCCGCGTAGCGGTCGTCCGCGCGCCGGCCGGGCGCGCCCAAGGTGCCAAACATCGGCTCCACGCCAGCCTTGCGAAGATCGGCCCACAGCGTCGGGTTTTCGGCGCGGGTTCCTGTCCAGGCCAGGATGCGACGGGCCTGCAGCCCGCCGCGGGTCAGGCTGGCCAGATGATCCAGGCCGGACACGGGCACGGAGATCATCATCTCGGGGGCCAGGGCCGCCAGGCGCAGGGCGTCGGCGTCATTGTAGACGATCAGCACCGCCCGTCCCTGGGCGCGCGCGGCGCGGGTCTCGGCGATCACCTGCCGGGTGAGCACATCGCCGTCCGCGCCCGAGCTCTTGAAGTCCAGGGTCACGATCGCGCCGACCGCGCCCGCCGCATCCAGCGCCTCGCGCAAGGTCGGAGGCGGCGCCTCAGTGACCTTGCCGGCCCCATCGATCAGGCGCGCGGCGCGCACCTGGGCCAGGGTGTTGTCAGCGACGCGGCCGCGGCCCGTGGTCGTGCGATCCAGCGTGTCGTCGTGCATCAGCACCAGCGCGCCATCGCTGGTCCTGGTCACGTCGATCTCGAGGAGGGCAGGGCGGATGGCCGTTCCGGTGGCGCGAATCCCGGCCAGGGAATTTTCCGGCGTGGTTTCGTCCAGCACCGCCCGGTGAGCCGAAACCAGGACGCCTCTGTCCCGGGCGCAGTCGAAAAAGGCCGCCAGCGGAACCGCGTCAGGGGCGCCGGGCGGAGTCGCGCAGCCGGCCAGGATCGACATCGAAACCGTCAGTCCAAGAGCGAGGAAACGCATGCAATTCACTCCGGAATCGAGAGTCGGTCAGACAAGATCTCTCTAGCAGACTGCCCGCCGCCGTGGGCAATGAACGCTCGATCTGAAGACTATGGAAGCGTCTCTCACCGCTTCTGACGGAGGGGAACCTCTGCATTGACGGTGTGCGGCGCAGCATATAGGGCTGATTTTGCGTCAGGTTCCTCGCAAGAGGATGAATAGGGAACGGGGTTCAAAACCCCGGCTGCCCCCGCAACTGTAAGCGGCGAGCTTACGCGTCACATGCCACTGGGACCTCGGTCCTGGGAAGGCGACGCGCCAAGCCTAGACCCGTGAGCCAGGAGACCTGCCCGACGCAGTCGTTCATCGTCCGGCCGGGGTGCGCCGAACGAACGGGATTTCCCGCGAAACGACATGTCAGTCAGGCCGCGTCGCGGCCTCTCGCCGTGGGCGCTTCCTTGCGTTTGGGGCTTGAGGACGTGCGCGGGTCATTCAAAGGGAAAGACCATGATCCGAGCGCTTCTGTGCTCCAGCGCAATCTCCACCATCCTGATCTCCGGGGCCGCCATGGCCGAAGAGCAGAAGGCTCCTGAAACCGACGTCGCCGGCACGATCGGGGCCACGGCCCTGGCGGAGCTGGTGGTCACCGCCACGCGGTCGGTGCAACCGATCGAGAAGGTCGGCGCGTCCATCACCGTTCTGACGGCGGAGGCCATCAAGGTCAGCCAGGCCACGACGGCTGTCGAGCTTCTGGCCCAGACGCCCAGCGTCACCTTCGCCCGCAATGGCGGACCGGGATCGGCGACCAGCCTCTATATCCGGGGCGCGGAGACCCAGCACACCGTCGTGCTGATCGACGGCGTCAAGCTGAACGATCCGTCCTCGACCCAGGGCGGCTACAATTCCGGCAACCTACTGGTCGGCGATGTCTCGCGGATCGAGGTGCTGCGCGGCTCCCAGTCGACCCTGTGGGGCAGCCAGGCCATCGGCGGCGTGGTCAACATGGTCACCGCCGAACCGACCGAAGCGTTCGAAAGCAATGCCAGCGTCGAGGGCGGCGCGCGCGACACCGCCTATATCCGCGCCGGCGCCGGCGGGGTCGCCGAACGCCTGACCTGGCGTCTGGCGGGCAGCTACTACACCACCGACGGTTTCTCCGCCTATGCGCCGGGCAAGGAGAAGGACGGCTATCAGAACACCGGCCTCTCGGGGCGCGTGCGCTTCGCCTTCAGCGACGCGGTCTCGGCCGAGGTCCGCTCGGTCTATTCGCGCGGCAAGAACGATTTCGACGGCTTCAACACCGACTCCGCCGAGTTTGGCCGGACCGAGGAACTGGTCATCTATACCGGCCTGAACTTCGCCCTGCTGGACGGCCGTTGGACCAATCGTATTGCCTATGGCTACACCGACACCGCCCGCGAGAACCTCAATCCGGCCCGTCCCGCCGTTCCGCTGACGTTCGACTCCACCGGCAGGAACAAGCGCTGGGAGTATCAGGGGGCCTTCGCGGTCACCGAGACGCTCACGGCCTCGTTCGGCGCGGAAAGCGAGCGGTCGCGAATGGAAACCCGGTCGCCGAACCTGACAACGCCCAATCCGGCCTTCCGCACCGGCCGCGTCGGCGTCGACAGTGTCTATGGCCAGCTTCAGGCCGAGGTCGTTCCGGGCCTGACCCTGACGGGCGGCCTGCGTTACGAGGACCACGACACCTATGGACGCCACACCCTGGGTCAGGTCTCGGCCGCTTGGGCGCTGAACGATGGCAATACCGTGCTGCGGGCCAGCTTCGGCCAAGGCTTCCGGGCGCCAGGCCTGTACGAGCTCTATAGCGAGTACGGCAATCTGGACCTGAGCCCCGAAGAGTTCGACAGCTGGGACGCCGGGGTCGAGCAACGCCTTCTGGGCGGCAAGGCCAAGGTGTCGGCCACGGTGTTCGCCCGCGAGGCCGACAACGAGATCCGCTTCTTCTCGTGCTCGTTCGGCGCGACCGACGCCCCCTGCAACCCGGGCGGCGCCTTCCGGTGGGGCTATTACAAGAACATCCAGAAGACGCAGGCCAAGGGGCTGGAGCTGATCGGTCAGTTCGAGGCGACCGACCGTCTGACCCTGGCCGGCAACTACACCTATACGGAGTCAGAGAACGCCTCGGGCGCGAATGCGGGCCGGCAGTTGACCCGCCGGCCAAAGAACCTGGCCAACCTGTCGGCAACCTATCGCTGGCCGGTCGGTCTGAACACGACCATCGCCGCGCGCCATGTCGGCAAGACGTTCAACAACGAAGCCAACACCGTCGCGGTCGCCCGCTACACGCTGGTTGATCTGCGAGCGTCCTATCCGATCAACGACAGGCTTGAAGTGTATGGCCGGGTCGAAAACGCGTTCGACAAGGACTATCAGACCATCCTGACCTATGGGACGCCCGGACGCGGGGCCTTCATCGGCGTTCGCGCCAGGTTCTAGAGCCAACCGCTGCGCGGCGACTGCCTCCAGGGGGACGGTCGCCGCGTTACGGGCGCTTCGTGGGAGGACTGATCTGGCAGCTTTGATGATTCAGGGGTGTGGATCCGATGTCGGCAAGTCCGTGCTTGTCGCGGGCCTGTGCCGACTGTTCACCAATCGCGGTCTGAGGGTTCGGCCTTTCAAGCCGCAGAACATGTCCAACAACGCCGCCGTCACGGCGGATGGCGGGGAGATCGGTCGCGCCCAGGCGCTGCAGGCCATGGCCTGTCGCACGCCGCCGACGGTCGACATGAATCCGGTCCTGCTCAAGCCCCAGAGCGATGTCGGCGCCCAGCTGGTGGTGCTGGGCAAGATGGCGGGAACCTGGCAGGCGCGCGGCTACCAGGCGCAGAAGGGCGCGCTTATTGACACCGTGCTGGAGAGCTTCCGTCGTCTTGAGGCGCAATGCGACCTGGTCATCGTCGAGGGCGCTGGCAGCCCGGCCGAGACCAATCTCCGCGCCGGCGACATCGCCAACATGGGCTTTGCACGCGCCGCCGACGTGCCGGTGGTTCTGGTCGGTGACATCGATCGAGGCCACGTGATCGCCGCGCTGGTCGGCGCGCACACGGTGCTTGATGCCCCGGACCGCGCCATGATCAAGGGCTTCCTGATCAACAAGTTCAGAGGCGATCCCTCCCTGTTCGATGACGGGCGGACCGAGATCGTCAGCCGCACGGGCTGGGCCGATCTTGGCATGGCGCCCTGGCTCTCGTCGGCGCGGTCGCTGCCCGCCGAGGACGCCGTGATCCTTGACCGGTCAGCGCCGGGTGAGCGGCGGCGTTTGAAGATCGTCGCGCCCCTGCTGTCGCGGATCGCCAATTTCGACGATTTCGACGCCTTGCGCGTCGAACCGGACGTTGATTTTGCCTTTGTACCGCCTGGCCAGGCCCTGTCGGGCGACGCGGATCTGGTGATCCTACCCGGCACCAAGGCGACGCTCGCGGACCTGGCCTTCCTGCGCGCGCAAGGCTGGGACATCGATCTTGCCGCCCATGTCCGGCGCGGGGGGAGGGTGCTGGGTGTCTGTGGCGGCTACCAGATGCTGGGCCAGACCCTGAGCGATCCCGACGGAATCGAGGGGGCGCCGGAACGTGTCGAGGGTCTGGGCCTGCTCGAGGTCGACACCATCCTGACCGGCGACAAGGTTCTGGCCCCGGTCTCGGGCCGATTGGTGGGGGTGGAAGGGCGGTTCGAAGGCTACGAGATGCACGTCGGGCGGACGACGGGCGCCGAGCGCCCGATGCTGCTGATGGATGGCGGCGCGACGGATGGCGCGGTGTCGGCCGACGGGCGGATCATGGGTTGCTATGTCCATGGCCTTTTCAATCAGGGCGCGGCCCGCCAGGCCTTTCTGGAAACGCTGGGTGTCGCCTCGGATGGTTTGGACCAAAGTCTCCGTGTCCACGCCGCCCTGGACGAGATCGCCGCCGCCCTGGAAGACGCCTTCGACATCGAAGCCCTGTCGGCCATCGCCGGCCTGGCGCCGAGTTCTGACTGAATCAGCCTGGGGCGCTTGGGCAAGCTTCGCGGAAACTCACGCCGCAGGACGTTGAAGGCCAAGCTCGGTAATCGCGAAACTCTGCTCGATCAGGTTGGCCTTGCCGAAAATGGTCATGAACGCGATGTCCGCGGCGTCGCGCCCGGTCGCCACGCGCACCAGACCGTCGATCGGCGCCTTGCCCGTGGGATCAATCAATCGCCATCGACCGCCCAGATAAACCTCCGCCACCGCATGCAGGTCGGCGGGCTCCAGTTTCCAGGCATAGGCGCTGACGGCGCGTGCGGGGATGTCGGAAGCCCGGCACAGGGTGATGGCCAGATGCGCGAAGTCGCGGCAAACCCCGGCGCGATCGACGAACGTGTCGCGCGCTGTCGTGGCCGAGTCGCTGACGCCGGACCTGTAGTCGACGTGATCGGCGATCCAAGCCAGGATCGCCTCGACCTTGGCCCCGCCCGTTAGGGCGGAGAACTCCCGATCAACAAAGCTCTCGAACCGGTCCGAGGGGCAATAGCGACTGGCGCGAAGATAGGGCAGGGCCTCGCCCGGCAGATCCCGGATAGCCATGGCGGCCACGCCGTTCAGATGCGAGATCCGGGGCTCCACCTCGACCTGGGCCATATAGTCGATCTGGACCCGCCCGCTGGCCGCGAACACGACCTGCCGTTCGCCCGACACCGCATCGTCGAGCCTGGCGACGTGAGCTTCGGGTGAAAAACGAAGGGTCTCCAGCAGGATCGTCTGGTCAGAACCCCGGGCCGCCTCGACCAACAGCAGAACTTCGCAGGGCGTCGCGAAATCATAGGTCAGCGCCGCTTGTATCTCGAACCGCATAGGCATCTCCCGGGCCGAGCAACGCGCCATGAGCGAGGGGGTTGCCGGGCGCCTGACTAACACGTTCGATCGGGCGATGTTTGTCCCGTCGTGGGCGCTGGTCCGGGCCTTGGGCCGAGGAGCTTGATCAGCCGGCGGCGCATCGTGAAAACTGTCATCAACGCGTGATAGCGCCGCCTGATGATGGCTAGAAGCGCGCCCGTCTCTCCTGGGATCGCCCGCGTCGATGGCGGGCGCGGATGACCGATCTCGCCAGCCTGCGCGCTCAACGCCACGATCTTTATCACTTCATCGTCCGACGCACGCGCGACCCGGCAGCAGCCGACGATCTGGTGCAGGAAACCCTTCTGCGCCTGATGACCTACGAGCGGGCGCGAGACGTCGTGGACCGAGCGGCGCTCGGCTACCGGATCGCCCTCAACCTCGTCCGAGACCACTTCCGCAACCGCAGCCGCCGGGCGGTCGAGGCGCTGGACGACGACATTCCCTGCGAGGCCCCCGCTGCGGAGCAGATCCTGATGCATCGTCAGAAGGTCGAGGTGTTCGGAAAGGTGTTGGACGCCATGCCGCCCCTGCGGCGCGATGTCTTCATCCGGCGGCGGCTGCACGGCCACTCCACCCGCCAAATCGCCGCCGAGCTGAACATGAACGAGGCGGCGGTCGAGAAGCATGTCGTGCGGGCGCTGGAGCAGATTCATCGCGAAATGGCCAAGGCCGAGCGCCGCGCGGGAGGCCGCCCATGAGCCGGTCTCGACAACAGGCGGCACTCTGGGTGGCGAGACGCCTGGATCGCCAAGTGCAGGACGACCGGGATTTCGACACCTGGCGCGCCGCCGGCTCCGACAACGGCGCGGCCTTCGACCAGCTATGGACCACGGCGCACGACGCGGCGCTGATCGAGGCCATGGCCCTCAATGTCCAGCGCCGTTCGGTCCGGCGACCGGTCTGGGCGCCGATCGCGGCGCTGGCGGGTGGTTTGGCGGCCTGCGCCTTCGCTCTGGTTCTGGCCTGGCCCCAGTTGCAGCTGATGTCCGTCGAGGTGGCGACCTTTCAGACAGCGCCGGGCCGGATCCGCACCGTGGCCCTGGCCGACGGCTCTAGAGTGACCCTCGACGGCGCCACCACGCTGGAAGCGCGGATCGGCGAGCATCGTCGCGAGGTCCGCCTGGTGACGGGAGAGGCCTATTTCGACGTCGTCCATGACGCCGCCCGGCCCTTTACGGTCAGGGCTCCGGAGGGCTCGGCGCGGGTGCTGGGGACCGCGTTTGACCTGGAACGCGGCGACGGCAAGCTGGAGCTGTCGGTGCATCGCGGCAAGGTGCGCCTGGCGCCGGCGGGCCTGATCCGCCGCACCGCCGACCTCACGCCCGGCCAACAGGCCTTCGCCAAGGAAGGCCGCCTTTCCCGTCCGCGGGCCTTTGACCCGTCGGCCGAAGACTGGCGGTCGGGCTGGCTGGAAACCGACGGCGTGACGCTGGCTCGGCTGGTCGAACGCCTCAACCGCGCCTCGACGACGCCGATCGTCATCGACGATCCCGTTCTTGGCCGTCGCCGCGTGGCCGGTCGATTCCGCCTTGATGAGCCCGAGACCTTGGTCAGAAACCTCGCCCTGATGCATGGTTTCCAGGTGCGCGAAGAGGCCGGAAGCCTGGCGTTGTCCCGCTGACAATCCGGGCGTCGCGCAAACTTCACAAAATTCCCTGTCCGGGATTGGAGACGGCTGACGTCTTCACCGCCGAAGCCGGCGAATGCGCCGCGCCAATTCGGGGATGACGCGATGACTTCCAAAACCTTTGCCTGGCTTGGCGCGGCGTCCGCCGTCGCCCTGGTGACCTCCGTTCCAGCCTTGGCGGCCCCGGCGTCCAAGCCCGTTCTGGCCATTCCGGCCGGCGATCTGGCCTCCGCCATCCCGGCCTTCTCACGCGCCACCGGACTACAGGTGCTGGCCGATCCGGCTCTGCTGGCAGGCAAGCGCACAGGCGGCGTCAGCGGCGAGCTGAACGTCGACACCGGCCTTACCCAGCTGCTGCGGGGCACCGGATTGACCTTTGTGCGCAATGGCGGCGCGGCCATTCTCCGACCTGGCGTCCAGAAAATCTCGACCGCTTCGGCAACCCGCGCCGAGGCCAACGCGTCCGACGCCGAAGCGCCGCAGGAAGCGGCTAGCACCGTCGAGGAGATCGTCGTCACGGGCGGGTTCGCCAATTCGCTGGCCCGGGCGCTTTCGGAAAAGCGCAAGGCGATCAACGTGGTCGACGGCATCTCGGCCGAGGATATCGGCAAGTTCCCGTCCAACAACATCGCCGAGGCCCTGCAACGGGTGCCGGGCGTGGCCATTACCCGAGACCGGGGGGAGGGGCTATTTGTGCGCGTCCGGGGCCTGGGTCCAAACTTCCAGATCGTCACCCTGAACGGCCGCAGCGCCGCCGTGAACGAGAACATGCGCGACAGCGGCCAGAGCGGTCGTCAATTCCGCTTCGACACTCTGCCGTCCGAGCTGGTCGCTGGCGTCGAGGTGGGCAAGACGCCGTTGGCCTCGCTGGATGAAGGCGCGATCGGCGGGGTGGTCGACATCAAGACCTTCCGCCCGTTGGACCTGGGTCGCAGCACCGTGGCCCTGTCGGCCACGGCCAGCCGACCTGAACTGGCCGGCGAAACAGATCCGCGCATCTCGGGCCTGGTCAGCTGGACGAATGAGGCCCAGACCTTCGGCGTGCTCGCCGCAGCGGTCTTCGACCAGCGCACCCTGCGCCAGGACCGCATCACCGGCGTGGGCTGGAGCTATTCGGATCCGGCCACGACTCTGGGCAAGAGCCTGATCGCCCAGGGGATCAACCTGTCTCCCAGCGCGATCCGGCCGACCCTTGAACGCGAGGATCGCGAGCGCAAGGGCCTGGTCCTGTCGGCTCAGTATCGGCCCAGCGACGAGACCGAAATCACCATCGACGCCAGCTACACCAAGCTGGACGACCACTATGACGAGCTGACCTATTCGGCTGACCAGCCCGCAGGAAGCCTGGTCGCCGGCACGGCCGTGATCAAGGACAAGACCCTGGTCGGCGGAACGGTGACCTCGACCTCGCAGATCGGCCGTGAGGTGAGCGACCTCGCTCATGACAATCTGATGGTCGCGGGCAAGATCCGCCAGAAGCTCAGCGACTGGACCCTGACTGCCGATCTCGCCTATGCCCGAGCCTTCTCGGAGACGTCCAAGCCGATCACGCGCACGCGCCTGCAGGGGGCGATCGGTCAGACGACGTTTTCGATGACGCGAGCGGACGACGCCATTCCGAGCGTCAAATTGCTGACCACCGACTTCAACAACCCCTTGCTGCTGCCATTCCGTCGCATCGAGTGGCGCGTCAACGACTCGACCGATGACGAGACCGCCATCCAGTTCGACGCCGAGCGCCCGATCGCCTGGGGACCGTTCAGCCGCGTTCAGTTCGGCGTGAAATACCGGCAGCGTTCGCGTGCGTACAATCGCGCCGACATCAACTACACGACCAACCTCGCCAACAAATATTTCGGCGCCGAGTATTTCGACGCCTTCCCCGTCAGCGACTTCCTGGGCGATGTCGATGGAACCTTGCCAACCAGCTGGGTGATGCCTGATCCCGCCGCCTTCTGGGCGCTGGCCGACAAGACGCAGAAAGGCACGCTGCGCGCCGACCAACGTAACTCGTACCACGTCTCTGAGGACATCGGGGCGGGCTATGGCCTTACCGACCTGGACACCAGCCTGCTCGGCGCGCCGCTGCGAGGGCAGGTGGGCGCTCGCGTGGCCCACACCAAGCAGGTCTCGGCCGGCCATGCCGACAACGGCTCGGCCGCCCTGCCGGTGCGCTATGTGAAGACCTACACCGACGTCCTGCCGACAGCCAATTTCACATGGGAGCTTTCCAGTACGCTGCAGGCCCGCTTCGCGGCCGCCAAGGTGATCACCCGGCCGTCGCTGGCTGATCTCGCCCCCCGTCTGACGCTTAACTCTTCGGGCGTGCAGCTGACGGCGGTGGGCGGTAACCCGCAGCTGAAACCCTTTGAGGCCTGGCAGTACGACGCCACGCTGGAATGGTACTTCGCCCCCGGCAGCGCCCTGATCGCCGGTGCCTTCTACAAGGACATCACCACCTTCGTTTACAGCCAGAAGACCAACATCGTCGTTGACAACCAGACCTATCAGCTGACCTCGCCCACCAATGGCGGCAAGGCGACCATCAAGGGCGTGGAGCTGGCCTATCAGCACCTGTTCAAGGGCTTGCCGGCGCCGTTCGACGGACTGGGTTTCCTAGCCAACTATACCTATACCGACACCGAAGCGACCTATTCGCCGACCCTCAAGGACGAAATGGTCAACGTCGCCAAGAACAGCTTCAACCTCACCGGCTTCTACGAAAAGGACCGCTTCGCGGCCCGCGCCAGCTACAGCTGGGTCGACGACGTCCTTCAGGACGTCGGCGGGGTAGGGCTGTCGGCGCTGAATGACAGCGCCTTTGGCTCGCTCGACGCCAGCGTCAGCTACAAGATCACGCCGCAGATCACGGCGGCCGTCGAGGCCCAGAACCTGACTGACGCGGCCCAGTGGCAGTTCGTCAAGGGCGGCTGGTTCGGCGGCTACACCAAGTATGGTCGCACTATGAGCTTTGGGCTGCGCGCAAAGTTCTAGATCTTTCCACCATCCCCTGGACTGACCCGCGCGCACGTCGCGCGGGTCGTTTTTTGTTTGCGTCGCCGATACGTCTGATCGCTCGTCAGCCGGGGATTCGGAGACGGAAGTGTCGCAATTTGCCTTTAGGGCCTTTGACCATGCGCAAGACCTCTTCGAACGCCGCCATCGTCATTGCCCTCGGCCTGCCTTTGGCCGCGCCCGCTCCGGGGTCGGCCCACCCCGGCCATGCCGTCCAGCCGGTCGCGCCGAAGCACGCATCAGCCCATCCGGCCAAGCCGTCCGAGCGGCAGTGGCTGGCGGGCGACCACCATGTGCACAGCTGGTTCAGCGTATCGGTGAAGCCCTCGACCGAGCCGGGTCAGCCGCCGGTACTGGTCAAGGCGGGCGACGCCAGCAATCCGATCACCACCAATGCCCGTGAGGCGGTCAGGCACGGGCTGTCCTGGATGGTCGCCACGGACCATGGGGGTCCCAACCACTCCAAGCTGAACCGCGACGAGGCCTATCCCGAACTCGTGCGCTCACGGCGCGAGACGCCCGGCGTGCTGCAGTTCTGGGGCATGGAGCTGGACACCCCTGCGGCCGAGCACTCCAGCGTGATCCTGCCGCGCTCCGCCGCCGAGCGGGACGCGCTCTTCGGGATCGAGCGCCAATATAATCGCCGAGAGCCGTGGCCGGCCGATCCCGCTCGCGACGAGGAGGCCTTCATGCTGGAGGCGCTGCGCCACATGAAGGCGCTGCCGCAGCCGCCGGTGGTCATCGCCAACCATCCCTCGCGCAGCGCCACCGAAGTAGGGCGTTATGGCCTGGTCTCGCCGGCGGAGCTGCGCAACTGGAACGACACCGCGCCCGATGTCGCCGTGGGCATGGAAGGCGCGCCGGGGCATCAAGCTTCAACCTTGAAGCGTGACGGGACCCTGGATCCCAAGGGCGACCGGGGCGGTTATTCGCGATCCCCGACGATGGGCGGTTTCGACCAGATGACCGCGCGGCTGGGCGGGTTCTGGGACTCCATGCTGGGGGAGGGGCGTCGCTGGTGGATCACCTCAACCTCGGACTCGCACCGTCACTACACCGACGGTGGCAGCGACTTCTGGCCCGGCGAATATTCCAAGACCTATGTGAAGGCCGCCCGCACCTATGATGATGTGCTGGACGGGCTGCGCAACGGCCGGGTGTTCGTGGCCCTGGGCGATCTGGTCTCCGAGGTCGACGTCACCGCCATGACCGCCGATGGCGCGCGCAAGGCCGAAATCGGTGGAGAGCTGCAGGTTCCGTCGGGCAGCGACGTGTCCGTCGTCATCCGCGTGCGCGATCCATCGGGCAAGAACTTCGGTGGGTTTTCGCCGGAGGTGGCGCGTATCGACCTGATCCAGGGCGACATCGTGGGGCGGGCGGCCGACGCCACCCTTGACGCCAACCCCACCACCCACGTTGTCCGCAGCTTTACCCCCACATCCTGGGCGCGCGAGGGCGAGGTGCTGTCGATGGTCTATCTGCTCAAGGACGTGCGCCGTTCAAACTATGTCCGGGTTCGCGGCACGAATGGTTCGGAGGTCGAACCCCAGCCCGATCCTCTGGGCGAAGATCCATGGTCGGACCTATGGTTCTACGCCAACCCGATCTTCATTTCGGTGAAGTGAGGCCGGCCGGTCGCTCGGACCACACTGTGGTGCGGATTTCAGACGCGCAGGGAGTTGGCGCTAGGGACAACAATAGACAAGAATTCCGATCAATCTTTATCGTCTAAGATATATTATCAGCAAAAATGCAAATTCTAAGCTGAACGCCCGCGCCGAACTGTCGGCAACGGTCCGGGCTTCACGTGCTGTCGAATCCAAGACCGGCCGGCCGTTTGCAGATGAGAGACGCCCTCGCGCACGGCCACCGGTTTTCGTCCTCCAGCGCCTTCAGTTGCTGGGCCTCAAACACGCTCATGTCGCAAAACTTGGCCCTACAGCCATAGATCGCGCCGTCAGAAACACCATGCTTGCGGGCTAGCTCATCGGCCTTCGCCCAAGCCTCGTTCTCCCGCAGGACTCGATGATCTGCTCATCCGTAGATCTTGATCGCTTCAGGCCCGTCCTCTCAAGGGTCAGGCCCCAGTTCCGCGCCGGACGACAGATCGCCTGCGGCCGCAAGCCGAGGGGCTCCTACGCGACCCAGGTTTGCGACAGCCCCCTCCCCGCATCGATGCCTCCGTGCAGGAGCACGTGCTCACCGCCCATCAGGCCGCCCCACGCCGAAGCGTCGGACGGCCTGGGGCTGGACGTGCTCTAGAAGTCGAACCGCAGGCCGACGCGGAAGGTGCGCCCCATGGTGTCGTAGAGGTTCCGGTTGGTCTGCGGGTAGCCCACGGTGTTCTCTGCGCCGAGGTTGTTCGGGTTGGCGACGAGGACGGGGTCGTCGTTGAACAGGTTTTTGATCGACAGGAAGCCTTCGCCCGCCACCTCGGCCACCTTGAACTTGTAGGTCGTGGAGAAGTCGAAGTAGATCGCGCCATCAATGCTGTTGTCGTTGATCGTGTAGTACGGCGCGACGCTGGCGGGGCACGCGGTCTGGCATTCGGTGTAGGCGTTGCTGACCACACCGTCGCTGACGCCGCGGGCCGTCAGATTGAACGCCCAATCATCCAGATTGTAGTTGGCCGTCAGACGATAGACCCAGTCGGGGGTGCTGCCTGTGTTGGCGCCGGCCAGATCGATGTGGGTGACGCCGTCGTCGGTGACGTTCTCGATATAGTGGGTGAACATGCCGCGCAGGGCCAACTCGCCCGCGCCCCAGGACACCAGGTCGCTCATGCTGGTGCGGTACGAGACTTCGACGTCCAGGCCCTTGGCGGTCATCTTGTTGAGGTTGGCGTAGTAGAGATCGATCGTATTGAGCACGCCGCCAACAAACTTGAGATTGCTGCAGTATGACGTGACTTTCTGGATATAGCAGTAGTCCGTGACCTGCTGAGCGGTGACGAAGCTGATCACGCCCTTGACCGAGATATCATAGTAGTCGACCGAGGCCTGCACGCCCGGCAGGAAGCGCGGCGATACCACCATGCCGACACCGAAGCCGTCGGCGACTTCCGGCTTGGCGTCGGGGTTGCCCTGGAGGTTCTGGACGAAGGCGGTCGAGACGCCGTTGATATTGACCGAGTTGCTGCGCGCCGTGCCGGCGTCATAGAGCTCGCTCATATTGGCGGCTCGAATGTCGCGCGAGGCTGAGCCCCGAAGCTTTATATCGGCGATCGGCGAATAGGTCACGCCGGCCTTCCAGGTCTTCACCGTGCCGGAGGTGCTGTAGTCGGTGATGCGGAAGGCGCCGTTGAAGTCCGCGCCCTTGAACAGCGGCACCACGGCTTCGGCATAGGCCTCGGCCACGTTGTACTTGCCGCTGGTGGCGCGGAAGTTGCCGTATTTCCAACCGCTGCTCTGATACTGGGTCTCGACGAAGCCGCTCATCTGCTCTTTGCGGTATTCCGCGCCGGTCGCCAGCGAGATGGGGCCGGCCCAGCCCTGGATGTCGTTGGTGCGGAAGTTGAAGGCCGCGACGTCCTGGGTGAATTCCTGGTCTCGGTAGGGCGTCCCCAGCACATAGGCCAGGGCCTCCTTGCTAGCCACGCCTTGACCAAAGCGGTTCAGCGGCACGCAGCCATTGGTCGGATCGGTGATCGTTGAGCGGCACACGATCTTGCCGTTGCTGAGCACGGCGTCTGTGGCCAGGGCCAGACGCGCGTTGTTCCAGGTGGGAGTCAGCTGCTCGTGGGTCGTGGTCTTGCCGTGCTGGTAGTAGGTGTCCCAGTCAACGCCCAGGCCGAAGGCCTCGAAGTCGCCCTTGCCGCCCACGACATAGCGCTCGGTCTCGCGCGTCATGGCGCTGCCCGATGCCGGCATGTCGATATTGCCGGTGCCCATGGTGAACGAGGTCAGGCCCAGGGCCGTCATCTGGCTCTTCACCGCGGTCGGCAGGAAGGCGTTGTCGGCGCGGATGACGATGCCGGTCTGGGTGGGCGAGATATAGTAGCTCAGCCCCTCGTACTTCGCGTAGGAGGCCTGGCCATAGACCTCGATATTGGGTGTCAGCTCGTAGCTGACGCGGCCGAAATAGCTGCTGCGATCCTCGTCCGGGATCAGGGTGTTGGTGCCCTCAATGCCTGAGGACGAATAGTCCCAGTCGCCGCCGACCATCCATTGGCCCGACACGGCGCCATAGGCCAGTTGATTGACAGAGCTGTTGACCCCGAAATAGGAGCCTTTCAAGGGTCCTGACGTGATCAGGCCACCGGGCGTGTAGGTCGAGATGCCCACGTGGTTGGTGGTGATGTAATAGGGCGCGGTCGCCGACGTGTTGGGATTGCGGATCGCGAAATAACCGGTCCGGTTCCAGTCGCGGTCGATTGTGTGGACGCCTTCCTGGTGGAACCACTCGGCGCTGGCCAGCACATGGCCCTTGCCGCCGGCGAAACCGCCGCCGCCCGTGAGGTTGTACTTCCAGTTTTCTCCGTCGCCGTAGGTGGTCTCGCCATATTCCGCGGACGACTTGATGCCGGTGTAATCCTTGTCGAGGATGAAGTTGACCACGCCGCCGATAGCGTCCGAGCCGTAGGCCGAAGAGGCGCCGCCCGTCACCACTTCAACGCGCGAGATCAGCGACTGCGGGAAGGTGTTGGTGTCGACCTGCCCCGTGGACGCCGAGACCACCGAGCGCTGGCCGTCGAACAGCACCAGGGTCCGCCCCGTACCGAGCGAGCGCAGGTTCAGAGCGCTGATGCCCGCAGCGCCGTTGCTGAGCGCGCCGGAAGAGTTGGCGGCCGTAGAGCTGCCGGCGACGGACGGCATGGTATTGACGAAGTCGGCGATATTGGCCGGCGCGGACGCCTTGATTTCTTCCAGTCCCAGGACGTTGACGGGCGTCGGCGCGTCGAACCCGTCGCGCGCCACGCGCGACCCGGTAACGATGACGGCCTCAACGACCTCGGCGGCAGGAGCTGCCGTTTCCGTAGCGGCCAGTTGCGCGAAAGCCGCGTGTCCCGACGCCAGCAGCGCAGCGGCGCTAGTGGTCGCCAAGGCATAGCGCCGAGCGCTGAACATTGGCGATTTACTGTTCCAGAGCTTCATTTTGTCCCCCTTGAAAGTTTGATAGGCAATAAGCGCGATCATCATCAGAGCAAAAATGATGAGATCAGAGGCAAACAAGACATGACTGTGCGATGCGCGCCGAGTTACGGGCGCGCGAAAGCTTTCTTTGAATTTGAAATCAGCTCGACGGGTCCGCTTCAGACCATATCAATTGAACCCGCAGACGCGGCCACACGCCCCACACGCCACGACGTTTAGTCGCCGTGGCAGTTTTCTGCTTGTCCCCCCCCCTGAACCGCTCATTGAGAGCGGCGAAATACAATTTCATACCCAACTTATACGACGATGGGAGGCGCCGAACTTGATAGGCCAATCGCGATGCAAGTCGCGACCATCATCAAATTATCAAAACTCGAGTATATTACTTTCCTAAAGTAGCCTTTCGGCGTCAGAACTGTATTTTGCTACTGATTTATGCACGGAGTTGGGAATTCAATGTCGAAATCCGATCACCTGGACCTCGATAGCGTCGATTATCAGATCTTGAAGGAGCTTTCCGACGACGGCCGGGCCTCGGACGTCTGGCTGGGCGAACAAATCAACCTTTCCAGCACAGCCGTGGCGCGGCGCCGCAAAAGCCTGGAAGAACGTCAGGCGGTGTTGAGCTACTCCGCCAATCTGAACCTGCCGATGCTCGGCTACAGTGTGGTGGTTTTCGTCGCGATTGAATTGAGCTCCCAGGCCGAACGCGCGCTCAATGAATTCGAGCGTGAAGTCGTCAAATGTCCGTCGGTCTCCTATTGCGGATTCGTTTCCGGAGACACCGACTTCCTGATCATGCTCAACGTCGAGTCTTTCGAGGACTATGATCGTGTCTATCGGCGGGAGCTATCGACCTTGCCGCATGTGGCGAAGATCCGTAGCAGCTTCGTGATGCGCGAAGTCGCGCGACGCGGCACGCCACCGATCGTCTTCCAGGAAAAGGCCATGGCGCGACCGAACGAGCCGTCCCCTGCCCTTCCCTCTGGAGGCAGTTCGGGGAGGCGCTAAGCCCTCCACCGAACGCCTCCAGCGGCCACCCGTCCAATACCTATTTCGCAAGTCCATTAGGATAGTTGACGCCCAGTTGCTCCAGATAGGTGCCGTACTTGCTGGAGTCGTAGTAGAACGGCTCCATCTTGGGGCGCATCTTGAACATGATGTCTTCGTTCAGCCAGATCGCCGGCTTGTCGTCCTTGGTGAGAACCGGATCGTACTTGGTGTCCTTCAGCTGGACGTTCTGAAAGTAAGCCTTGGCGTCGGCGACCAGCTTCGGCGTCGTCATCAGATCCAGCACGGTCAGGGCCACGGCCTTGGCGCCCACTTCGGCGCCCTTGTGGGCGATCGGCGTCGCCATCGCCATGGCCGAGGTCACATTGTGGCCGATCGCGCCGGGGATGTTCGAAGGATAGCGGATGGTGATCGTCGGCACCGTCCACATCACGTCGCCGATATCGTCCGAGCCGCCGCCCATCGAGACGCCGCGGCTGTCCGGCGTCGACAGCGGCGCGACCACGGAGGCCAGCGGCTGCAACTTGAACTTCTGCGCGACCTGCACTGACTTGACGAACGCCTGATCGTCGGCGGTCCACTTCGGCATGCCGACGGCCTTGATGTTGGCGTAGGCCGCCTCGGCCAGCGGCTTGTTGCTGTAGTTGGGCGCGGCGTAGCCCAGCACGCGATGCTCGACCGTGGTGCCCGTGGCGGTGGCCGCCGCCTGCGAGATGGTGTTGCCCAACTCGTAGAGCTTGCGGATCGAGTCGAATGTGTTCTCGCGGAAGTAGTACCAGACCGAGGCGACGCCGGGGACGATGTTGGGCTGGCCGCCGCCGTTGGTGATCACGTAGTGCGAACGCTGGGTTAGCGGCAGGTGCTCACGGCGCATGTTCCAGGCCATGTCCATCACCTCGACGCCGTCGAGGGCCGAGAGGCCATCCCAGGGCTGGCCAGCCGCATGAGCCGTCTTTCCGTGGAAGGTGTATTCCACCGAGACCATGCCGTTGTTGCCGCCCGCCCCCCAGCCGGTGGAAAAGTCCTTGCTGACATGGGCGAAGATCGAGGCGTCGACGCCGTCGAACACGCCGGCGCGCACATAATAGGCCTTGGCAGCCAGCAGTTCCTCGGCAACGCCTGGCCACAGCATCAGCCGGCCCGGAATATGGTTCTTCTCCATGACGTCCTTGGCCGCCAGCGCCGCGACGATCATCATGGGCATGCCCGAATTGTGGCCCTCGCCGTGGCCCGGCGCGCCTTCAACCATAGGCTTGATCTCGGCGACGCCGGGGTATTGGGACAGCCCCAGCAGATTGTCGATGTCGCTACCCAGCGCCACCAGCGGCCCGCCCGTCCCCCAGGTGGCCGTCCAGGCCGTGGGGATGCCCGCGACACCACGCGTGATCTTGAAGCCGTTTTTCTCAAGAATGCCCGTCAGATATTCAGAGGTGCGGAACTCCTGGAAGCCGGGCTCGGCATAGCTGAACACCTGGTCGATCATCTCCTGGTTCAGCTTGGCCCGCGCATCGACGCCCGCGGTCGCCGCGGCCTTCATGGCCGGCGTGGTCTCGGCGTGCGCCAGAGTCGCCGGCGCCGCCATGGCGCCCGCCAGCAGCATGGCGGTCAGTGTCTTGGCCTTCGTGATCTTCTTCATTCCAGTCCCCACTATTGTGACACTCGATGACCTCCCGCCCCTCTGAAGCGGAAGCGCCCGTGCGTCTCCCCGACTCCACACCTGGAGCCAATGCCAACCCCCGGGGCCGATCTCGGCCGGTCCCTGTCCCCGCAAACCCCACCACCAACCGCGCCGAGCCGTGAAGCGAAGGATTTTACCGTCGATTTCCGTCGCGAAAGCGGTGTATATTGATGAAAGTCTGCGCTGATGATGATCCTGATCGTGATATTCATTGGCTGGAATTGATATTGCGCGCGAAACCGTCATGTCGCGCCAAGTGAGCGATCTCGAAGCGATTTCTTAAAATCGCGGCGTCTGACTGCTGCTTTGATGATCTGATCGGCGCTTGGCGCGATCCTTCCGCGCATGCGTCAAAGGACGCCGCTCTCAAGTCGAGGTCTCACAAGCGATCTTCTTCGCCTTTTTGGAGCGGCTTGTGCCGCGCCGTATTCCCGGTGTCTCCAACCGCGAGCGACCCGGGCGTCTTGGGCTTGGGGGCTCGCTGTGGCGGACTTGTAGCTGGTGACGCAGCGCGGCCCGTTGGCGACGGCGGTCCGCCGCCGGAACATAAGAAGGTGCGGACCATAGCCCGGACCACAGTCACGGCCCGCACCTTGAGCTACTCTAGGGCAATTGTCGGCTAGAACTTCACGGCCAGCGAAACGCCATAGTTGCGGCCCGGTTGGGTGTAAGCGTCCTTGACCGTTGAGTTGTCGGCCAGCCCCCGCGCATCGCTCCACCAGGCATAGGTCTCGTCGGTCAGGTTGAAGATCCCGCCGCGCACAGTGACCGCCTCGGTGAGGTTCCAATAGGCGGTGACGTCGTAGACGGTGAAGGCCGCAGGCATCCAGCAATAGTCCGACGCGGTGACGGTCGTGCCCGTCGTCGAGCATTTTACACCCGCTCGCCCGGCGGACTGGCGCTCCGAATGGACGGCGCTGAGCTGACCGCCAAACCGGCCATTGGGATCGCGATAGACCAGGCCCGCCGTCAGCTTGACCGGATTGATCGAGGCCAGAGGCGTCTTGACCCCGGCGCTTTCCGAATGGCCTCGGGCGTACGAGGCCGCGCCCCGCGCGGTGACCCCCCCGCCGAGCGCGACGTCCAGGGTGGCTTCGGCGCCGGCGATCTCGGCGTGCGCCAGGTTCACATACTGGTAGACGGCCGGGTTGGTCGGGGTGAAGGCGCCGCGCACCTGAATCTGCTCGATGAAGTCGTCGTACTGGCCGGTGAAGCCGGTGGCGCTGATCCGCCAGGTCGGGCCGTGCAACCGGATCCCGGCCTCGAAGGTCTGGCTGGTCTCGGGTTTCAGGTCGGGGTTGGAGATCGACATGTAGTTCGAAACCAGGTTGGCGAAGCCGTTATTGACCTGCGAGGGCGCCGGGGCCTTGAAGCCTGCGGCGGCGTTGGCGAACAGGGTGACCAGATCGGTCGCTTTCCACACCACGCCCAGCTTGGGCGTCAGATGGGAATCACTCTGGCTTGCCGGGACGTTGGCGGTGAACAGGGCGTCGCGCTTGGGTTCCAGCTTGAAATAGTCGAGGCGGATGGCCGGATAGAAGGTCACCGGACCGACGGCGATCTCGTCCTGCAGATAGGCGCCGGCAAGGGTATAGTCGGTGGTTGGAAAGGCGCGGTTGGGGAAGACTTCACCGGCCGGTGGGACCGTGCCGTTACGCACGCCCTCCTGACGGGTGATCGAGGCGTCACCGCCCCAGACCAGCTTGTGAACGAGGCCGCCCAGGGTGGCCTGGCTGTTCAACTCGAGGGCGGCGCCGAACACGCGATTGTCGAACGTCGCGTCGCGGGTGCGGTCGACGGCGGTGTTGCGGTCCTCGGCCGAGAACTGCCGGGTCTCGCTGTCCTGGTAGTAAAGGGTGGTCGTCGCCGAACGGATCAGTCCGCCGCCACCGCTGAAGCGGTGATCAAGGGTGAGGCGATCGCGGCGCATCTTGTCGAAGGCGGTCAGACCCAGAACGCTGGTCGAGGCCAGGGGCGGCTTGGCGATGGCGCTGAGGACAATCCACTCTGTCCCGCTGTCGAGGTGATCGTAGGTCAGGCGGATGCGGTTCTGGTCATTCCAGTGAAACACCGCCCGTCCGAGCACGGCGTTGGAGTGGTTGTCCTCGGGGTTGGCGGTCGTGCGGTCAGTGTTGGCCGCGTTGTTGGTTCCCGCAGTCTCCTGTCCCTCCCCGTCTCGGCGAGTATAGGCCAGCAGGCCTTCCCAGCGGCCTTGCCGACCGGCGGCTAGCAGGCTGCCGGTCGTGCTTTCGTCAGCCGAGGCGTAGCCGGCGCGGGCCCGCAGGCTGAAGGCCTGGCCGTCCTTCAGCAGGTCGGACGGATCCTTGGTGAAGAAGCTGACCGAACCGGCCAGGCCATCGCTGCCATAGAGGGCTGAAGCCGGACCACGCACGATCTCAACTGACTTCAGCAGGTCCAGGTCGACATAGTCGCCGCGCCCCATGTTCTGGGCCCCGAAGGCGTAGCCGTCGGGCACGCGCACGCCGTCGACCAGGATCAGCACCCTGTTGCCTTCCAGGCCACGGATGTTGAAGCCGGCATTGCCGTCCCGACCGGTCGAGGAGCCGGCGGCGGTGAACCGGGCCGGCGCGCGGCGCACCGAGACGCCAGGCTCGAAGCGCACGAGGTCCTTGATGTCCTTGACCAGGCCGTCCTCAATATCCTGGCTGGAGATCACGCTGGCCGTGGCCGGGACATCGTCCAGCTTCTTCTCCGAGCGGGTCGCGGTGACGGTGACCTTGTCGACTTCCGTGGTTCCGCTCGGCGGAAGCTCGTCGGCGAATCCGGCGCCGGCCTGGAGCAGAGCGGCGGCCGAGGCGACGGCGAAAAAGGCGAGTTTGGATCGAGACATCGGTCCCCCTACAGGCAATCAAAATGCGAACCGTTCGCATCTTTGGCGGCTGAGCTACGGACATCCTCGATGTGGGTCAAGTAGATTGAGATTGATTCTCATAATCGTTCGCAATAGAGAGCGCGGCGACGCTTCTGCACCGATCCGGAGACCGCCATGCGCCGCCCCCTCCTCTCCACCGCCCTTTCAGCCGCTCTAACCCTGGCCCTGACCGGCGCCGCCCACGCCCATTCGCCCTACCTGCTCCCCAGCGCCTTCGACGTTACCGACCGCAAGCTGGTGACGGTGCAGGGCGCATTCACCGAGACCTTCTTCAGCCCCGAGGTGGTGATGAAGTCTGACGCCTGGGCCGTCATCGGCCCCGACGGCGTCCGCAGGTCATTGACCGCGACCAATCTGCGCGAACTGGCGCTGGTCGAGGTTTCGACCGAGCAGCCAGGCACCTATCGCATCACCAGCGGCCAGCGCACGGGTCGCACCGCCAAGGCCGTGCTGGTCAAGGGCGAGTGGGAATTCATCGAGGACCCGACCAAGGCCCCGGCCGGAGCGACGCCGGTCGACATGCAGAGCCTGACCCTGGCCGACGTCTATGTGACGCGCGGCGCGCCCAGCACAGCCGCCTTGATCCCGGTCGGCAAGGGCCTGGAGTTCGTGGCCGTGACCCATCCCAGCAGCGTGTTCACCGGCCAGGACGCCAGGTTCGTGGTGTTGTTCGACGGCAAGCCGGTGAAGGGCCAGGCCGTCACCCTGCATGCCGGCGACGACCGCTACGCCGAAACCAAGACCCCGCCGGTCAATGTGGTCAGCGATGACCAGGGCCGCTTCTCGGTCAAGGTCGAGAGCTCGGGCGTCTACCAGATTCAGGCTCGCTACCGCGTCGCCCCCACCGCCGCCGACCCGATCGGGCGCTCCTACACCTACGCCCTCACCTTCGAATCCCTACGCTAAGGACCTGTCTGATGAAGACCAAGATCGCCCTCCTCGCCGCCGCCGCCCTCTGCGTCGCCACGCCCGCCTTCGCCGCCTCGCATGCCCGCGACACCTTCATCAAGGAGCAGGACCTCAATGGGGACGGCGCGGTCAGCAAGGAAGAGTTCAAGGCCGGCCGCGAAAAGCAGTTCGCCGGCATCGACGCCGACAAGTCCGGCGCCGTGTCGCATGGCGAATATGTTGGCGAGTTCACCGCCCGCCTGACCAAGCGCCTGGCCGGCTCGACCGAGACGGCCGAGAAAAAGGAAGAGGAGCGCGTGCGCCAGCTGCGTCAGGCCGATGTGCGCTTTGGCGTGCTCGACACTGATAAGAGTGGCGGCATCACGCTGGCCGAGTTCGAATATTCCGGCTGGCGGATGTTCGTGACCCACGACACCAACAAGGACGGTGCGGTCTCGGCCGCCGACCCGGTGACCGAAGACCAAGTCTGACTTCAATCTCAACCCATCCAATGCGGGCCGTCACGGGCTATATCGTGCCGAACAACTGCGTTGCGCTGGGCGGCCAGTGGGGTCGAACGAGCGGCTCAGAGATCGAACCGACGCGATTTCGGCCGCTCTACATTGAACCTTCGAGGCGGCGCCCAACGTTCCCTGAGCTTCAGCGGAGGAATTCCGCCACGCCGCCTCGCATTTCGCCGTTATCGGAGTCGACAATAGCAGTTTAGCCGCTAAGCAGTGCCGCATCAGTCGCGCGTGGGGCGCAGGCGGCTGGGCTCCGACAGCGTTCGCGCGGTCAGTCGCCTCAGCAATGATGGGACTTTCTTCCGCGTGACCCTCTATCGTCCGCGCGCGTTTAGCCGCGTCAGAACCGGGCCGGGCCAGAGCCTGTGCTTCCGGAGTGTTAGCGGCCCATCGATGGGTCAAGGCTAGGCCATGGACCGCGACCTGCCCGACAGCTTGATGGCGTTCGCCCAGGCCCCGCAACGCTTCCTGCTGGATCTGGCGCTCTCTGCTTCAACGCCGTGGTTTCGGATGAACGACGAGACCTTCCTCGTGCTGTCCGACCCCGCATCGATCCACGCGGTCATGAACGGCAAGCTGGGTGATTTCGAGAAAGGAGCGACGGTTGAGATACCGCGCGCTTCGTGGCGCGACGGCATCATCACGGTCGAGGGCGAGGGTTGGGTCGAGCAACACGCCATGTTCGCCCCGCTCTTCACGCGTCGCCGCGTTCGCCAGCTGGAGCCGTTGATCTGCGACCGGGTGAGCCGCCTCCTGAAAACCTGGTCTGATCTGCAGCCGGGCGAGCCTGTCGACCTGCTCGCCGCGACCAGCCGGCTCGCTTTCGACGTTGTCGCCATCGGCTTGCTCGGCATCACTGACACCGCCTTGGCCGATGACCTTTTCCGCACCCTGGGCGATCTCGAGCGCGTCGAGACCGTCCGGATCACCTATCTGGTGAAGCGGATGCGTGCGAGCATACCCGCCGGCGGCTTCCAGCGCAGCGCCCACACCGAGCTCCTCGAGCATATGGATCGTCTTGCGGCCGCGGTCGCCGAAGAGCGGCTGGCTCGCACCTCCCCCTCGGATGACCTGCTCGGCGGCCTGATGGAGACGCAAACCTTCCAGGGCTATAGCCCTGAGCGCAAGCGCGCCTTCCTGGCCGATCAGGTCGTCACCCTGCTGGCCGCCGGCTTCGTCACAACCGGCGAAAGCATGTTCTGGAGCCTCTATCTGCTGGCGAAGAACCCCCAGGCTCAAGCGCGCGCCCGCGCCGAGATCCTCGCCGACACCAGCGCAGCAGGCGGGACGCCACCGATGGACGCCCCTCCCTTTGTCGCCGCGGCCTTGAACGAGAGCCAGCGCCTCTATCCACCGGTCTGGTTCATGGGGCGAGTGGCCCGCCGGGATGTCGTTGTCGGCCAAACAGAGATCGCCGCCGGTACGCGCGTCATCTGCAGTCCCTACGTCTTGCACCGCATGCCTACGCTTTGGTCTGAAAGCGAGCAGTATCGGCCGGAGCGCTTCCTGCCGGGCGCCGAGCCACCCATCGTCCCGCGCTCGCTCATCACTTTCGGCACCGGCATGCGAACCTGCCTGGGACGCGGATTGGCCCTGATGGAGATGAGCGCCATCGCATGCATGACCCTGGCGCGATTTGAACTCGAGCTGGTGTCCGATGCGCCGATAGCGATGTCCGCCGCCTACACCATGCAGCCGCGCGACAGGGTCCTCTTTCGCCTCAACCCGCTGGCTCGAGCATGACTTCGCAGCTGTCGGCCGCCGACCTGGACTGCGCCAGCCAGACACAGTGGAACGCCTACGCCGATGATCCTGGTCCGCTGGTCTTTCTGGTCGGCTGCCAGCGGTCCGGCACGACCTGGCTGCATCAGCAATTGGCCCATAGCGGCGCCTTTCGTTACCTGAGCGCCTACGATGTCTTCGCGGACGCACGGGGAACGCTCGTCCAAGATCATCTGAGGGATCGCAAGACTGCGGCGAAGGCGGCCTTCGAGGCGATGCTGGCGGACGCCGCCGGCGATCGCGGAATTGATGCAATCCCCGCGCAGGCCGACACGCCGGAGGAATACGGCCTGGTGATCGGCGACGGCCAGCTTCGCTACGACCAGCCCGACACCACGCCCGACAGCCTGCATGGCCTTCGCGAGATCTGTGCGAAAAAGGCGCTCATCGACGGTCGCGATCGGCCGCTCCTGCTGAAATCACCACCCGACTATCCGGGCGCGCTCCCGCTTCTCGCCTCCACCTGGCCCCAGGCGCGCTTCATCGCAATCCAGCGACATCCCCTGGCGACCCTGCAGTCACAGGTCAATGCCTGGCGGCATCTGGTGCTGCGGCCAAACCCCTATCTGCTTCTTCTCGAACGCGGCTATCGCGACCTGTTCGACGACCCGAAGCGACGGATGAGCCAGGGCCTTTTCCTGCACTCGGCGGCAGGTGTCGCGTGGCTGGCCGACAGCATTCTGCGCGCCCATCTCGGCTTCGTCGCATGGCTTGAGACTCATCCAAGCGCTAACATTCTGACGCTGCGCTACGAGGACATGTGCGCTGACCAAATCGCCGCCTTTGAACGCATGGCGCGGTTCCTTGGTATGGAGCTGCCGCCCCCGACCGCCGCTCCGGCCCCGCGCGAAACGAGGCTGACGCCGGAAGTCCTGGAGGCCTACGAGGCGCGTCGCGAAGCCTTCACCCCCTTTCTCAAGCGGTTCGGATATGGCGTGGGCCTCACGGGAGCCGACCCGACTTCGCGGCGTGAGCCAGCCCCGCCCGAAGCATCAAACCTTCAACCTCAAGGCGACAGACAAGCATGGGCGACCAAGTGATCGAGCCGTTGACCCATGCGCGGCTGGTGGCCGCGCCGCCCGAGCAACGCGCCCGTCTGGTGGAGGACTTCCTGCTGGCGACCATCGGGTCGCTACAGGCCGATCCCGTGAAATCCATCGAGGCCTCGGTTCGTCTCGGCGATCTTGCGATCGACTCCCTCCAGATCGTTGAACTGAAGTTTGAGCTCGATCAGGTCCTGGGTGTGGAGGCCGACATCGAACTGATCATCGACAACCCTACAGTCCGCGAGCTGGCCGCCAATAGCGTCCGCAGCGTCGGGCTCTGACCGGTCGCTCGCTCGTGCCGAACCTCGCCTTCTTCGGCTTTCCCGTGCGCGGCCACACCGCGCCCAGCCTGCCTATTGTCGCGGAGCTTACACGCCGCGGCGCGCGGATCGACTACTACTCGCTGCCGGCGTGGAAGCCCTTGGTGGAGAGCGCGGGCGCGCGGTTCGTGGCCTATCCCGGCGGGTGCGAAGCCCTTCTGACCACCCCGGTTGACTCAAGCGAGCACCTGGCGCGCAACCTGACCGCCGCGGACACGCTGATGCCGCTGCTCCTCGCCGAAATGGAGCCGCGGCCCGATCTCGTGCTGTTCGACGCTTCGGCCTTTTGGGGCGGCATTATCGCCCGCCGGCTTGGGCTTCCGTGCGTTTGCTCCATCACGACGTTCGCCTTCAACCGCCAGATGCTCAGAATGCTCGGCGCGCCGCCGCCAGCCGCCTGGTCGCAACCGGCCTTCGAGCGCTTGAACCTCGCTTATGGGGCCAACATGCAAGATCATTTCGATCTGATGGCGCCCGAAGCGGACCTCAAGGTCGTCTACACCAGCCAGGCCTTCCAGCCTGCCGGCCGGTTCCTTGACGAAAGCCACCTGTTTGTTGGCCCGCTGATCGATGGACGTCCTCGCGACGGAACCCGCGCCCAGGCGATCGGAGACCGGCCTTTGGCCTATGTGTCGCTGGGCACGCTTTTCAATCAAGACCGCGCCCTGCTGCTTCGGATCAGCCAGGTTTTGGCCGAAAGGGGCTGGCAGGTCATCGTCTCGCTGGGCGACGCCGCCGCCGCGAAGTCGTTCTGGCCCGAGCACGTCCAAGCCTATCCGTTCGTCGACCAGATCGGCGTGCTGGCGCGAGCTCAGCTCTTCGTGAGCCATGGGGGCATGAACAGCGTGTCAGAAGCTCTTTCCCACGCGGTGCCGATGATCGTCGTGCCGCAGGCGGTGGACCAGCATCTCGTCGCCAGGCAGGCCGCCAACCTGGGCGCGGCCGTGGTCATCGAGCCAAGCGACGTGTCGACCGAGAGCCTGTCGGCGGCGCTCGCGACAATCGAATCCAATCGCACAACCTTTTTGGCCGCCGCGAGCCGTCTCCAACGCAGCTTCACCGAGAGCACGACTGTCGCCAGCGTCGTCGACAGGATGCTCGCTCTGGCAGGCCAGCGCCGTGGTTGAGCAGCCCCTCCTCTCTCCTGCGGAAGTCCGCGAAGCGGGAACGTTCAGGAACCTGATCGACGCAGCGCGGTTGCGGCAGGGCGGCGCCACAGGCGCGGCGCCCCCACGCTTCATCCTCGAGGGGGCCCAGTCGATGGCCTCGCATCTGGCTCTGTCCGACGGGGACTTGCAGGCAAGCCTCGCCCCCTTGGCCTTCTGGCAACTGCATATGCCGGCGACGATCGGGGCCAGCACATGGGATTTCGCCGCCGTTCGTGAACGTCTGCCGCACGCCTACGCCCAAGTGCGCGCGGCGCTCGAGCCCCTCGAATCGCGCCCGCAACTGGTGAGCACGGTCTTCCATATGGCCGCTTTTCCCCTCGTCTGTACGTTGATCGGCGCGGCCTGGCGCGACATTCACGACGGCCCGCTGCATGCCCTGATGGCGGCGCGAAACATGGGCTGGCTGCGCCTGGGCGGCAACCGCTGGGTCCTGGACACCGTGGAGGTGATCAGCACCGATCCCGCCGGACTGCGCCAGCTCGCAAGTGGGTTGAAGGACGGCTCGATCAGGCGGTTGCTGATCCTGCCCGACGGCCCCCACCGACCCGGAACCCCCGGGGTCCGCGCGCTTGAGGGCGTGAGCGCGGGTCTCGGCATCAAGACGACCCTGATCTCAAGGATCCACGGCATGGGGATCCCGATCGCGCCTTTCATCCATAAATGGGAAGACGGCGCCCTTCGGGTGACGCCGCGCCCCGTCCTGGATCGCACGACCCATGACGAAGCCCAGGTCATGGGGATCATGGCCGGTCACATCGAAGACCTTCTGCGACGTCGGCCGGAGCAGTGGTTGAACTGGAACGCTGCGAGGCTGCGCACATGAAGAATAGCGAGGCCCCGATGTCGCAGACCTCTCTCCGCAGCTACACACAACTGCCTGATGATCTGAAAGACCCGGCGGCCGGCGTGATCGCCGATCGCCCGGCCCGCATCCTGTTGACGGGCGCGACCGGCTATCTGGGCGCTTACCTTTTGGCGGCCCTGCTGGAGCGCTCGGACGCCACCCTGGTGTGCCTGGTGCGGGCAACCGATGCGGCGGCCGGTCTCGCACGCATAAAGGCCAACCTGAACCGCTACGATCTGCAGGCAGACCTCAACCGGGTGGAAGTGGTAACGGGCGCGCTCGACCAGCCTCGCCTTGGTCTGGATGAAACCGTGTGGACAAAGCTGGCCGCCGACATCGACGCTATTGTCGACGCGGCCGCCAATGTGAACTTCATCACGCCACTGGACCGGCTTCTGCCCGTCAATGTGGGCGGCCCGCTGAACCTGTTGCGCCTGGCGGCCGCGATCCGTCCCAAACCGGTGCATCTCTCATCCTCGTACTCGGTCTTCAACGAGGCGTCTTACAAGGGCGTCACGCACGTCGCCGAGGACGCCCTCGTCGGTGAGGGGGAAGGCTTCAACGGCGGCTATCCGGCATCAAAGTGGATCGCGGAGCGCGTCAGCGACGCCGCCCGCGCCCGGGGATGGAACGTCACCACCCATCGGCTTGGATATCTGTGGGGCGACACCCGGTCAGGGCAAAGCAAACCCGACGACGCGGTGACGCTGAACGTGCGGGCCTGCCTGGCGATGGGCAAGGCGCAGGACGTCGACTTCCTGATGCACATCACGCCCATCGACTTCGCCGCAGCTGCGATGGCGCAGGTCGCGGTGGCGTCGGCTAACAGCAACCGCCACTACCACATCATCACCGAAACCCCGATCACCTGGCGAGAACTCGTCCAAGGCATCCAGGGGAACGGCCACGCGATGGAGTTCGTGCCGTTCGCGGCCTGGCATGGAGCGCTTCGCGGCGTGCTGGCGGCCCATCGGGAGTTCTTGCCGCTCGTGCTGGCCTCCACCCTCGATCCGGACCGGAGCGAGAAGCCAAACATCCAGGCCATGCAGTTCGACGCGTCGCATCTGCATAGCGTCCTTGCGCGGCTGGACCTTACCTGCCCCCCGCTCGACCGGCGGCTGATCGGGATCTATGTCGACGCGATGGTCCGGCAAAATGCGCCCATGCCCTGACGCCAACGCCTTCCAAACACCCGCGAAGGTTCAATCCGAACAGATCTTTTGTGACCAGTGATGTAGCCCCAGCCGGATTGGACGGTGAACGTCGCCGAGCGGTTAGCCGCTGCTCGCTTCAAGTCCAATATAGCCTCGCCGCGCGGCGATCACGACGGCCGCGGTGCGATCGGTGACGTCCAGCTTGGCGAAGGCGCTTTTGAGATCGGCCTTGATGGTGTCCGGCGAGACCGAAAGCCAACGCGCGATCTCCTTGTTGGACCGGCCTTCAGCGACGTGCCGCAGAATGCTGATCTCACGCTCGCTCAACGGGTCTTCAATGGCGTGCAGGGCGATCTGCTGGGCGACTTCCGGCGCGATGATCTTTTTGCCGGCGTGGACGGCGCGCACCGTGTCGACAAGATCGCGGCGAATGCAGTTTTTCAGAAGGTATCCGCTGGCCCCCGCGCGCAGCGCCTTCACCGCCAGGGTGTCTCCGGGATAGGTCGTCAGAACGATGATCGCGGCCTGGGGCTCGAGCGCCTTGATCCGAGCGATGGCGCCAAGGCCATCCAGGCCAGGCATCTGGATATCAATCAGGGTGATATCGGGAGCAAGACTCGCGAAGAGTTCGACAGCCCCCATCCCGTCAGCCGCTTCGCCGACGACATCGATGTCGGATTGTCGCGTCAGCAGACCGATCACGCCCTCCCGGACGATCGGATGATCGTCTGCTACGAGCACGCGGATCGTTGGCTTCAGCTCATCAGCCAAGGCGTCTCTCCGGCCAGGCGCGAAGCCTTCTCCAGAGCCCGGCCTCAAACACGACGCTGCCCGGAGCCTTGATCATGACCCGGGTTCCACCGTTCGCATCGCTTTCGATCTGGACGCGGCCTTCCAGGCGACGCGCGCGCTCCCGCATTCCATTGAGGCCAAAATGCCCTTCCCGGCCGTCGCGCAGGATGTCCGACGGGATCCCCACGCCGTTGTCGGCGACCGAGACCTCCAGGGAGAGCGGCCTGTAGATCGAGCGGATCGTAATCGACGAGGCGCTGGCGTGCTGGGCGGCGTTCGACAGGGCCTCGCGCACGATCTGCGCGATCTCGTCACACGCCGTCGGATCCAGGGCTCGGGGCGTCCCCACGGTTTCCCGCAGGATCACGCCGGCGCTGAAGGTCGAGGCCGCCTGCTGCAGCTTGTCGAGCGCCGCTTCAAGATCGCCACCCGTGGGTGACATGCGCAACTCGCGCACACGATCTCGCGCTTCGCCGACGAAGCTGTCGGCGTCGTCCAGAACCCGTTCCAGAGACGCGCGATCCCCCTGCTTTTCGGTGAGATCCTCCGCAACGAGCTGGAAGCGAAGGATCAGGCCCTGCACCCCTTGCAGAAGCGTGTCGTGAAGCTCGCGGGCTATGCGCTCGCGTTCGGCCAGACGCTCGCTCATGCGGGCGCGGATTTGCCGTGCGACCACGCGAAGGCGCAACCTGAACACCAGCCAGGCGAGGATCGCTAGGGCCAGACCACAAAGCGCCTTGAACAGATGTGTCTGCACGAAGGTCTTGGGAATCGTGAAGTTCAGCGTCGCGCCCGTGTTGTTCCAGACACCGTCCTCATTGGCGGCGATGATCTGAAAGCGATGCTTTCCGGGCGGTAGATTTGAATAGATCGCCTCCCGACGCTGGCCGGGATTGACCCAATCCAGATCGACGCCTTCAAGCCTGTAGCGAAACTGGGCCATCGTGGGCGCGCGCAGGTTCAGAGCGGAGTAGGAAATCGTCAGGTTCGACACCCCCTTGGGCAGGGTGATCGCGCCGGTCACGGGATAGACGCGCTCAGTGGTGGTGAGCGACCGGATGATGACCGGCGGCGGTGACGGGCTGCGCGTCAGACCTCCGGCCTGGACCCTCATGAGTCCTGGCCCGGAGATGAACCAGTATCGACCATCGCCGCCATAGACAGCCTGCAGCCCGCCGTATCGGCGCGCACCTGGACTGAGACCGTCCAACTGGCTCCGCGCGGTATGGGGAATAGGTCGATCCGGATGGTCAAAGGCCTGATCCAGATCGGCCGCCTTGAGCCGGACCAGGCCCGCGCGCGCGAGGATCTGGACGTAGCCATCAGGCGACCACGTGATCGCGCGCGCGCCCCGCAACCAAGGATGCCTTTTCACCTCCAGGCGCTGTATCCTGTCGCCACGGATCCGAGCCAGGGCGGAACTGCCCGCGATGAACAGGCCAGATGGGCTGTCCTGCACGGCGTCCAGGATCGCCCCGACACCAAGCCTCTGGTTGGACCAGATTTCAGCCTTGAGCCCCTTCACACGCGCAATCGCTCGATTTTCGAGAAGGAAAATGGGGTAGCCCTCGCGGTCGACGAAGGTTTCCCAGACTTGATCGTCTGAGCCGGCGAGCAGTGAAGGCAGTTTTCGAGACTGCCCGCGCTCGTAAACATTGATCACGCCGGCGTCATCGATCCACCAGAGGCGTCCCGTCGGATCTTCAGCGCAGCCGCCGACCAACGAGGTTGGCGTCCGTATCGCCTGAACGACGCGACCATCGACAACCCGCCTGAACAAGCCCTCTTCGCCCAGCCAGACCGAACCCTTCTGGCCCGGGCACATGCCATAGAAATCAGAACTCAGAAACGCCTCCGGCAATGCGCCTGGGCGGATCAGATAGGCTGTCGAACTGGTGATCGCATAGACGCGACCCTGCCCATCCGGGGCAAGCCGGTAGCTATCGGCAGAAAAGGGGATGGTCTCGTCCTTGACCAGACCGGTGGACACGAAACTGTCCAGGCCGCCCAGACCGCCAACCCAGGTTACTCCGTCGCGATCCACGAACACATTGCCAAAGTCGTCCGACCTCAGCCCCCCGGCGGACCGGTAACGCGAGACTTCCCCGTCCTTCTCCGGATTTCGGATCCGGAACAACCAGTCGCTCCAAGTGGCGCCCCACAGACTCCCGTCGGGCGCAAAGCGGATCTTGGGTCGGCGGATTCCGTCAAGGGCGTAGTCAGGCTGCTTTACCGCCGATGTCTCACCACGGAGAACATCGGGCGCCCGCCGAACACCCCTGCCATCAGCGACCCACACCCGCCCGCCCGGATCAATCGCCAACCCCACCCCGCCACTGACCTTCGCGCCGGTCTCAACGAAGCGCCGCGCGCCACGAGGCAGGACAAAGAGCATGTCATTTATGGCCACCCAGAGCGCGCCATCTTTCCCAACGATCAGCTCGTGGATCATGTCATTGTCGGGCAGGTTCCACGCTCGGCCGATGACCTCCCAGCGGCCGTTCCGATAGCGGCGCAGGGGTTCTCCCAGGCGGGTGGTCGCCGCCCAGATGGCGCCGTCATGGTCCTGCACCAGGTTGGTGACCAGATAGGCCGGATTGGGCATGGCCATGCTGACCATGCGACCATCGCGAAATGCGGCCACGCCGCCGAAACCGCCGAGACCTACCCAGACTTCGCCAGAGCGTGTCGCCAGCACCGACACCACGGTAGGCGCCGTGGCCGGATCATAGCCCGGCGGCGTGAACGTCTCGAACTTGACGCCATCGAACCGGATCAGACCTTCGGGGCTGGCCAGCCAGATGAAGCCATCAGGCGATTGGGTGATCTCATTGACGCCCCAGGGCGCACCTTCCCTGGGTGTCCACCGCGTGTGCTGGAACTGGTCGATTGTGCGCGGCGACGGCTCGGCCAAGGCTGCCTTGGCGAGGATGAGGATCAGAAAAAGCGACGCGACGGTTTGACGAAACATCAGCCCCCCACTCCCGCACGCCGGTGCGCAAAGGGCACAGATAGCACGGCCGTGGGCGACGGCTCCACGGCGTCAGGACGCGAACCCACACAGGCAAGCGATTGCCTCCCGCCAAAGCGCACAACGTCAAGCGACGCCAAAGGGGTAGAGCGCCCTTGCATCATTTGCCCTGATCGTCGGTGTTGGCGTCTTGCAGGGCTTGCAAACGATCGCGCGACTGGATCAGGAAAGCTTCCGCCCGGTTCAGGGCGTCTTCGATCGCGGTTCGGGCGGTCGGATTGTTCTGGGCCACCAGTTGCAGGGTCATGATCAGCCCCTGCACACCCTGGATCAGGTCATCCTGAAACTGGCGGGCGACCTGCTCTTGAGCGGCGATCCGGGACGTCATGGCGGACTGCACCTGCCTTGCGACAACCGACCTTCGCAGCCGAAAGAAGCAGCCGCCCAGACCCACGGCCGCCAGGCCACACAGAAAGCCGCCGATGAATCCCGCATCCGCAAAATCGGCCGGCGCGCAAGACGGCTGAGCCAATGAGACTGGACTGGCTGCGCCGGCCCACAAGAGTCCGCAGGCCGCGATCGGTAGCGCCGCCAGGCCCAAAACAGCGCCGCCCCGTCGCGTCGCGAGCCGGCGAAAAGCTCTAGATTCGATCGACGACCAGGGGCGCCTGAAGACCATGGTCCGTCATCCTTACCAGCGGCAAACTTGCGCAGACGGCGTCCCGGAACGGTATACCCAAAAGGGTATGCCTGCCCCTGCCACATGGGATTGGGCGCCTCGCAGGTTGGGCCGATGATCTGATGGACAGCCGCAAGACGCGGCCGGTTTCGTCGGCAGGAGGGGGCCATTTCATGCGCCGCGAGGAGCTCCAGAACGGGGGCCACAAGGTCGAACGCCGTCAGGGCGTTCCGGTCGCCGGACGCGCCGCTCCGGAACTGGCGCGGCACCTTGCAGCCATTCTCTCCAGCGCTGAAGGTGGTCTTAGCCACCTGGCCAGGCCCGACCCCGATCTGGCCCAAATCCGCAACCTGCTGGGCGAAATCGCTCTGGCCGGGCGCCGGGCGGCGTTCGCCGCAGGACAAAAGCCGCTCGCGGGCGAGGCGCGCACCTTCAGCCGGGCTCGGCCCGGTCCAGCTTCCTATGCGATCCCGTCCAGACCCGTCCTGGCGACCCGGACGGTTGGCCCGGAGCCCCAGGTCAGGGACGCGTCGATCTCGGCGCCGCCTCCTGTCCTCAACAATTCAGAGTCGCAGGTCCTGAAGGGGGGGCTCTCGCGATGGCAGCAGAAGCAGGCCCTGAGCCTGATGGGCAGGATCGATCTGGAGGCGCCGAAGATCTCGGATATCGCCTCGGCGTGTCGCCTCTCCCGCGGTTATTTCATAAAGGCCTTCAAGCAAAGCTTTGGCCTGACGCCGCGCCGCTGGCATCAGCTCTACCGGATTGAACAGTCCAAAAAGCTATTGCTTTCCCATGACCTGTCGATTGCTGAAATTGCGCTGGCTTGCGGGTTTGCAGATCAGAGCCACCTCACCCGGGTGTTCAACCAGATCGTCGGAACGCCACCCGCCCGCTGGAGGCGGCAGAGTTGCGAATGACTGGACGGGGTCGCCGAGCGTCCGGAAACGACCCCGCCACATGACCAAGGCAGCCCGCGCGCCTGCTTGTGTAATGTCGGCTTCACTCAGTTGGAGAGGGTGACCCGATCAGGCGATTTGCTCTGGTTCGCCTGATCGGGTCGAGCGGAACTAGGCCTTGATGAACGCGAGCAAGTCCTTGTTGATCACCTCGGCGTGGGTCGTCGCCATACCGTGCGGAAGGCCCGGATAGGTGATCAGCTTGCCGTTCCGGACCAGCTTGATGGCCAGGTGGGCGCTGTCGGCGATCGGCACAATCTGGTCGTCCTCGCCGTGCAGGATCAGGACCGGCGTCTCGATCTTCTTCAGATCGTCGGTGAAGTCCGTCTCGGAGAAGGCCTTGATGCAATCATAGTGGGCCTTGGCCCCGCCCATCATGCCCTGACGCCACCAGTTATCGATCATACCCTGGCTGACCTGGGCGCCGGGACGGTTGAAGCCGAAGAACGGCCCGGCGGGAACGTCGCGGAAGAACTGGGCGCGATTGGCCAACAGCGCTGAACGAAAGCCGTCGAACACTTCCATCGGGAGTCCGCCGGGATTGGCCGGGGTCTTCAGCATGATCGGCGGTACAGCGCCGATCAGCACGGCCTTGGCCACGCGCCCCGGCCTGGCGCGCGCGACGTAGTGCGCGACCTCGCCGCCGCCGGTGGAGTGTCCCACATGGACCGCGTTCTTCAGGTCCAGATGATCGGCCAAGGCGATCACGTCGGCGGCGTAGGTATCCATCTCGTTGCCGGTGTCGGTCTGGCTGGAGCGGCCGTGACCCCGGCGGTCATGGGCGACGACCCGATAGCCCTGACCCAAGAAGAACATCATCTGGGCGTCCCAGTCGTCGGCCGAGAGCGGCCAGCCATGGTGGAACACGATCGGCTGGGCGGTCTTGGGACCCCAGTCCTTGTAGAAGATCTGCGTGCCGTCTTTCGTGGTCAGAAAACCGCTGCTCATGGTCTGAATGCCTTTGGCTTGATGGGGCGCGGCAGCCGCCGGCGCCGGGGAAAGGGCAGGCGCAGCGCCCAGAACCGCAAGACCGAGGCCGGCGGTCACAACGCTGCGGCGCGAGGCGCCGCCGTCTGCGGATTTGAAATCGCTCATCTTGATCCCTCAACGATCATCGACGGTTGTCGAGATCGATGAGGACTGTGCGCAACAACGTCGATCCGCGCTTGGCGCAGGTGGCGCTCCTTTGGATCAGGTTGCTCCAAAACGCCGGCAAGTCGCCAACGCTTAGGTTCAAGGCTCCGGGCGTGTGATCGAACCACTGTGCGAGGCTGGCAGCGCCAGGCTTAGCGGATTGCCTGATCTTTGGTTCCAGGGCGGCGTGCGTCGCCGCTTGCAGAGAGACCGCACCCGTTATGGGTCTGGTCGCCAGGGTCACACCGCCCAGCAGCCGCAGCCCATAACGCCCCAGAAGGACCTCGCGTCAGTTGTAGGGGCCTGCGCGCCGAGGGCCACGGCGTGGTCATGGCCGTGAACGTTGCAGCTGCTGGCGCAACCGCAGGCGCCGGCCAGGGCGCGGGCGTGACTCTTCGAGCGCTCCTGATAGCCGCCGAAGGTGCGCACCGGCGACCAGTCGGGCATGGGGGGCGGCAGGCTGGGGGCGAGCTTGCTGAAATCGCCTTCGCCATGAACCACCTTGCCGCCCAGCAGGGTCAGCACCGACGACAGCTGCGGGATCTGGTCTTCAGGCACACTCAGATAATCTGCGGAGAGCACCGCAAGGTCGGCCAGTTGGCCGACGGCGATCTGGCCTTTCTTGCCTTCCTCGTTGGAGAACCAGGTGTTGGCCTCGGTCCACAGGCGCAGAGCGCTCTCACGATCAAGACGGTTGGCCGACGGGTAGAGCCGCATGCCGCCCACCGTCTTGCCGGTCACCAGCCAGTTCAGCGAGACCCAGGGATTGTAGCTGGCCACACGGGTGGCGTCGGTGCCGGCTCCGACCGGGATACCGGCCTTCAGCATCTTGCCGATCGGCGGCGTCGCCTCGGCGGCTCTCGCCCCATAGCGATCGATGAAGTATTCGCCCTGGAAGGCCATGCGATGCTGCACGGCGATGCCGCCGCCCAGGGCCGCGATGCGGTCGATGTTACGCTCGCTGATCGTCTCGGCGTGGTCGAAAAACCAGTGCAGTCCGTCGAACGGCACATCCCGATTGACCTTCTCGAACACATCCAGCGCCCGGTCGATGGTCTGGTCGTAGGTGGCGTGCAGCCGCCAGGGCCAGCGCTGCTCGGCCAGCAGCCGGATCACAGGTTCAAGATCGGTCTCCATGTTGGCCGGCATCTCGGGCCGCTCGACACGGAAGTCCTCGAAGTCGGCGGCGCTGTAGACCAGCATCTCGCCCGCGCCGTTGTGGCGATAGGTGTCGTCGCCCTGCCCCGGCTTGACCTGCTTGGACCACGACTGGAAGTCGGACAGCTCGGCCTTGGGTTTCTGGGTGAACAGATTGTAGCTGATGCGCAGGGTCAGCTGGTCGTCGGCGTGCAGCTTCTCGACGATCGCGTAGTCGTCCGGATAGTTCTGGAACCCGCCGCCGGCGTCGATCACCCCGGTGACGCCCAGCCGATTCATCTCGCGCATGAAGTGACGGGTCGAGTTCAGCTGATATTCGGGCGGCAGCTTGGGGCCCTTGGCCAGGGTGGCGTAGAGGATCGTGGCGTTGGGCTGGGCCAGCAGCAGGCCCGTGGGCTCGCCGGACGCGTCGCGCTGGATTTCCCCGCCCGGCGGGTTGGGCGTGTCCTTGGTATAGCCGACCGCGCGGAGAGCGGCGCGATTGAGCAGGGCGCGGTCGTAGAGGTGCAGGATGAACACCGGCGTTTCCGGCGCAGCGGCGTTGATCTCGTCCAGGGTCGGCAGGCGCTTCTCTACGAACTGGTGCTCGGTGAAGCCGCCGACCACGCGCACCCACTGCGGCGGCGGCGTGTTCTGGGCCTGGGTCTTCAGCATGGCCATGGCGTCGGCCAGGGTCGGCACGCCGTCCCAGCGCAGTTCCATGTTGTAGTTCAGCCCGCCGCGGATGATGTGCATGTGACTGTCGATGAGCCCGGGGATCACGCGACGCCCCTTCAGGTCGATGATCGCCGGGTCGGAGCCCGCCTGGGCCCGCACCTCACTCTCAGACCCCGCAGCCGCAAAGCGCCCGCCGCGGATCAGCACGGCGTCGGCGCGGGGATTGCCACGATCCAGGGTGGCGAACCTGCCGTTGACGAGCAGAAGATCCTTGGCGGTCATGTTGCGCTCCGGGCTGAGGAAACCAGCGTACTGGCGAGTGCGGTCCCAACCACGGCGCGGCGGGTGGGACTCATGTTTCGGAGGGGGCCTTGTCAGGGGCCGGCGCATCCGTGGGACCCTTGGCCAGGGCCCTGCCCTCTGGCAGCTTGCCGAAGACAGGGTGGGCTTCCCCCAGATGCAGATGAGCGGCGATGGACCGGCCGGCGATCGCCTCCCGCGCCAGGGGCACCAGCTGTTCTCCGATCAGCATGCCCAGCAGGCCGACCAGCGCGACGATGGGCGGCGCCGGAGATCGCACCTGCAAAAGGCCATAGATCGCGCCGACCAGCAGCCCCACCCCCAGCGCGACAAGATACATCTTCATTCGACCGCTCCGAGTTTGGCTGGACGCCGACACGGCACGCGACCAAGAGGCCGCGCGCCAGAGCCGCTAGTGACCGCCTTCGGAGGCGTTGAACATCGCGCGGGCATAGGTGATGCCCAGGCCATAGCCGCCCCCCAGTTTCTGGGCGATCCCGGTGGTCATGTCGTAGGTTTCGCTACGCGCCCAGTCTCTCTGCAGTTCCAGCAGATACTGGAGGGCCGTCATCGGCCGCGCGCCCACCTGGATCATCCGCTGCACGGCGCTCTCATGGGCTTCGGGCGAGATATCGCCGCAGGCGTCGGCGATGAAATAGACTTCGTAGCCTTGTTCCAGCGCCGACAGCGCCGGACCGGCAATGCAGACACTGGTCCAGAGGCCAGCCAGCACGATGCGATCCAGGCCCATCCGGTTGACCGCTTCGATGACCGCGACGTCTTCCCAGCCGTTCATCGAGGTGCGGTCCAGCAAGGCCTGGCCCGGGAACGGCGCGGTGACTTCCCAGAACATCGGACCGGAAAAGCTCTTCTCGGCGACGGTCGTCAGGATGGTGGAGACCCCGAAACCCGCTGCGGCGCTCGCCACCAGAGCTGCGTTGTTGCGAAGGCTGACCGGATCGATCGACTTGGTCGCGAAAGCCATCTGGGACTGGAAGTCGATGAGGATCAGCGTGTGATCCTTGGGCGAAAGCAGCTGAGAGCCAGCTTTTGGAGTGGCCTTGATCGGCATCGACGGGTCCTTGGCAAGACGTGGGGTTGCCGGGGAACATTGTCGTCCAAGCGCGATCCGGTCTTGTCTCGGGGAGCGGTGTTTTGGCCTGGCCGACTTCAATCAGTACGCCCATCCAGGAGCCGTCAGCGAACTGGCGCTGGACGCTGGACCAAGCCCGGCCCGTGGAAGGCGCGCAACCGATCGGGAAGAACGACTTGCTCCTCGCCGCTTCCGTCAGCGATGCGGAAGACCCAACGCGCGCCTTGGCGCCTCGCCGCGGAACAGCCTGGAGCGCCGGGGTCCATATTGGCCTGAGAGAGGATCAGCGCGCAGGCTCGACTTCCTTGGCCAGGCGCGCATTGAGCTTCTGCTCAAACCTATCGACATAGACGCGGCAGGCGCCGGGATCGATGAAGGCTTTGAAGCCGCCGCCGGCGCGGTACGCGGCCATGCGCAGGTCGAGCCCCCCTTGGTCGGGGTGAGGCGTCAGCAGGATATCGCAGGGAAGCTGGCGAAGCCTGGCGAAGGTCTTTCGGTAGCTGGCGACCACGGCTGCATGGCTCGGATCGGTGAACCGATAGTCGTCCGTGCTCACCGGATTGAGGCTTGAGGCGAACACCACGCTGCGACAGTCTTGTCCCTGACAGGCCCGCCACGACCAGCTCATGCTGCCGGCCGTATGACCGGCCGTGGCATGCGCGGTGATCGTGGTTCTCCCCAGCTTCACCGTCTGACCGTCGGTCAGGGTCTTGAGCCGGGTGACTGCCGGAAAGGTCTGCAGCCACCCTGACTGCGGGTCGTTGGCGTCGACGCCGCCATGACGCAGGACCTCTGCGGCCTGGGGACTGGCCACCACGGTCGCACCGGTGTCTCGGGCCAGGGCGGCCAGCCCGCTGGCATGATCGTAGTGTGGCTCGGTGCTGAAAATCCAGCGTACGTCCTTGAGCTTGAAACCCAGCTTTCGGATGTTGGCCTCGATGCTGTCCACCGCTTGCGGCAACGCCGCGTCAATCACGATCAGCCCTTCGCCGGTGTCGATCAGGCCCACGGTCATGCCCGAAAAGCCCACAAGATAGGTATTGCCGAACACACGCACAGGCGGCTGTTCCGTCAGCCAGCGCTTGGCAAAGTCGGCGGCGACCGGCCTGCGCAGCGGGTCGGCCGGTTCGTGGGCCAAAGCGGGAAATCCCGAGAAAGTCAGGCCCAGAGCCAGAATTCGCTTCGCCAACCGCTGCATGTCGTCGTCTCTCCGGATTTCAAGGCTGGGAAAATGCCGATCCGCGCCGTAGCCGACAAACCTTCTTCTCTCGACAGAGACCTCAATCCAATTCATGTCAGGCCATGGAACGCGCACAACTGCCGCTGAACGCCCTTCGCGCTTTCGACGCGTCGGCTCGCCACCTGAACTTCACCCGCGCGGCGGCCGAACTCTGCGTCAGCCAGGGCGCGATCAGCCATCAGGTCGCGCGGCTTGAAGCCCGACTGGACGTGAAACTGTTTCGCCGGTTGCCGCGCGGCCTCGCCCTGACAGACGAGGGCCTGGGTCTGGCGCCGGTGCTGTCGGAGCTGTTCGATCGAATGAGCGCGACGCTGGCGCGCTACCAGGGCGATGCCCAGGAAGTCCTGACCGTCGGCGTGGTCGGCGCCTTCGCCTCCGGGTGGCTTCTGCCACGCCTGGCCGCCTTCCGTGCGGACTGCCAGCAGATCGACCTGCGGCTCATGACCAATAACAACCGTGTCGATCTGGCCGGAGAGGGCCTGGACTTCGCCATCCGCTACGGCGACGGCGCCTGGCACGGGGTCGACGCCGAGGCGGTGATGGACGCCCCGCTTTCACCGGTATGCGCGCCGGCCCTGCAAGCCCGCCTCGCCACCCCCGCCGATTTGACAGGCGAGACTCTGTTGCGGTCATTTCGCGCCGATGAATGGCCCGCGTGGTTCCAAGCGGCCAGCGCGACTTGCCCGCCGCTACGCGGTCCGGTTTTTGACAGCTCCACCACGATGGCCGCCACGGCCAGCGCCGGACTCGGCGTCGCGCTGGTTCCCGTGGCGATGTTCGGCCGCGATCTGAACCTTGGCCATCTCGTGCGGCCGTTTGACATCGAGATCACGACCGGACGGTATTGGCTGACCCGCCTCAAGTCGCGCGAAGACAGTCCCGCCATGGCCCGTTTTCGGGGTTGGCTCCGGCGGGCCGCCGCCTGATCGAGATCCGCCCATGGGCAGTAGGGCTTCGAAAACGCTGACGCGCCGCCGTTGGTGGCGGCAGCCTCCCTGCCCGCCCAGCCATCCCTACTGGACCTCTGAGCTCTCCAGAGCGCCCTCGACGCTGGCTGAATAGCGCCGCCCTGGACCGCTTTGAGGTCAGCCCCGCCTCTAAACCATGCAGAGCGCGCGACTGCCGCCTTGGCGCGTCGCGACGGCTTGCACTTCCCACCCTTGCGCTGAGATAGTTTTTATTATCGTATGTTCGCACCGGTCAAAAAGTACCGGATCTAGGGGACCGGAATATGAGAGCGGCGATGTTCACGGGCTGCGCCATGCTGGCGCTTTCGGCGGGTCTGGCTTCGGCCCAAACAGCGGCTCCTGCCGACAACGATACGGCAATCGCCGAGATCGTCGTCACCGCCCAGAAGCGCGCCGAGAATCTTCAGGACGTGCCGGTCTCGGTCACCGCCCTGACCGCCGACACCCTTGCCGCGCGCGGCGTCGGCAATGTCATGGGGCTCAACAACATGGCCCCCGGCCTGCGGATCAGCGCCAATGACGCGGCCGCCAATCCCAAGATCTTCATCCGCGGCGTGGGCCTCAGTGACTTCAACCCCAACGCCTCCAGCGGCGTGGGCGTCTATGTCGATGGCGTCTATATCGGCTCGCCCCTGGCCCAGATGGCCGGCTTCTTCGACCTGGCCCAGGTGGAGGTGCTGCGCGGGCCCCAGGGCACCCTCTATGGCCGCAACACCAATGGCGGCGCGATCAACGTCACCACCAAGCGCCCCAGCCAGGCCTTCTCCGTCGACACCGCGCTGGAATATGGCAGCTTCAACGCCATCACCGCCGAGGCGGCCATGGGCGGTCCCATCATCGCCGACAAGCTGGCCTTCCGGCTCGCCGGCCAGGTGGTCAAGGATGACGGCTACACCTTCAACCGGGTGACCGGAAACGACGTCAACGCCGCCCATCACTGGGCCGGCCGACTGTCGCTGCTCTATACGCCCACCGACGACTTCGAGATGCTGACCCAGGCCAGCCGCTATGTGAACCGTGGCGACGCCATCGCGCCTCAGCATCGCGCCCTGTTCCCGGCGACGGCCGGGGCGACAGGCCCCAACGGTCTATGCGCCGCCAACGCCTATGCCAGCGGCGAATGCACCGACCTGCTGGGCTATGCCGATACCGACGACAACGACCGCGCGATCGACTCCAATCTGGAGGGCAAGGACAAGGTCGACCTGTTCGGCGCCTCCAACCAGGCCACCTGGACGTTTGGCGGCGTGTCGCTGGTCTCTGTCACCGCCTGGCAGTGGGCCCATCGTAACGCGGTGGAAAACACCGACGGCAGCCCCCTGCAGATGCTGGAGATCAACTACCGCTCCCGTCAGCAGCAGTTCACCCAGGAACTGCGCCTGCAGTCCAACGACAGCGACGCCGCCCTGAACTGGGTGGTCGGGGCCTATTTCATGGACGAGACGGTCAAGGACAACACCCGCCAGGACACCCTGCGCGAGATCCGTCCGCTGTTCGCCACACCGGACAATCCCGAAGGCCTCAGCCCCGCCGACAGCGTGGCGGTGTTCGGCTGGCCCTACACCCAGAAGACCAAGGGCTACGCCGTCTTCGGTCAGGCCGACTACCGGTTCAGCGACAAGCTGACAGGCACGGTAGGCCTGCGCTGGTCGGCCGACGACAAACACATGAACTATCAGAGCCAGATCGAGGACGGGCTGATCGTCCTTTTGGCCTCTGACCAGAGCAAGACCTTCTCAGCGCTCTCGGGGCGGCTGGGCCTGCGCTACGAGGTGACGCCCGACGCCAGCGTCTACGCCACCTATAATCGCGGCTACAAGAGCGGCGGCTTCTTCGGCGGCCTGGCCACCACGCCCGAGGAGGTCGAGCCCTACGACAACGAAACCCTCGACGCCTTCGAGGTCGGGGCGAAGACCGAGTTCTTTGACCGTCGCCTGCGGCTGAACGTGTCGGGCTTCTATTACGACTACAAGAACCAGCAGGTGTTCGCCCAGGCGCTGCGCAACGGCCTGTCGGTGCTGGTGCTCGACAACGCCGCCAACTCCGAGGTCTATGGCGGCGAGGCAGAGCTGACCGCGCGGCCGATCCAGCCCCTGACCCTGACGGCCGGTGTCTCGCTGCTGCACGCCAAGTACGGCGAATATTTCAGCGAGGGCCAGGACTTCAGCGGCAACTGGCTGCCGCAGTCGCCCAAGGTGACGTTCAACGCCGCCGCCACCTATGTCGCCGCCCTGCCCTCCGGCGGAGCGGTCGTGGCCAATGTCGACGCCAACTATGCGTCCAGGGTCTATTTCGACAACAGCAACGCTGATCGCCTGTCGCAGGACGCGGTGTGGCTGGCCGGCGCCCAGCTCAGCTGGCGCTCGCCCGATCAGGCCATCGAAGCCGGCGTCTTCGCCCGCAACCTGTTCGACAAGTCGTATGTGGTCTCGATCTCCAACATCGACAGCCTGGGCGAGGATCTGCTGAGCATGAACCGTCCGCGCAGCATCGGCGCCTTCCTGCGCTACCACTACTAGGGACGCGTCCCCGCGACGGGGCTTTGCGCCTCGTCGCGGCGGGACGTTCTTGCTATCTGTCGGCGATCCCCGATCCGGGCCCTTCAGGAACCCCATGGCAAGACGCTCCGCCGCCACGACCCCGGCGCCCTCTCTGGACACCAAGTCGCGCCCGTCCAGGCAGCGCGGCATCGACACGTTCGAGGTCATCCTGACCACGGCGGGCGAGTTGCTGGCCGAGGTGGGCTTCGAGCGGCTGACCACCAATCTGGTGTGCCAGCGCGCGGGCCTGACCCCGCCGGCCCTCTATCGCTATTTCCCCAACAAATACGCCCTGCTCAAGGAGCTGGCCCACCGGCTGATGGACGCCCAGGATCAGGTGGTGCTGGCGTGGCTGGAGAACGGCGGCACGCGCTTCACGTCGTTGGAAGACTCCGTCGCCAAGAACCGCGACCTGCAGAAACAGGTAAACGCCGTCACCCGCGCCTTCCCCGGCGGCGACTGGATCCTGCGGGCGTTACGGGCCCTGCCCGTGCTGCAGGAGGTGCGCACTACCTCGCGCGACACCATCGCCCTGGCCCTGTTCGACCTCCTGCGCCAGGCCAACCCCGGAGTGGACGAGGACCGCCTGCACACGGCCACCCGGCTGACCACCCAGATGATGTACGCCGCCACCGAAATGGTGCTGGAAGAGCCAGACCAGGACGAGGACCGCATCAACGAAGAGATCTGCTGGATGGTCAGCCTGTACTATCAGCACCTGACAAGGCCGAAGCCCGCGTCCGCGACGCCAGCAGGCTGATCAGGGCCAAAGCCGCCGCCAGACAGACGGCGGACAGGGCCAGGGCGCGGCGCACCTCGCCATCGCCCACCACCAGGGACGCCGCCAGCGGGCCCGCGCTGCTGCCCAGCAGCTGGGCGGCGCCCAACTGCATGGCGGCGCGGCGAGTCGAGTCCAGGCGGATCAGCAACAGAGTCTGGAACGGCAGGGCGAACAGCCACAGGAAGCCGAACGCCGCCACGCAGGCCACGAACAGCCCTCGCCCCGGCCCGCTCCACAACACCGCCAGGATGACGGCGTTGATCAGGCCCACGCCGATCAGGATGCGGGCCGGCGGCGCGCGATCGCCGACCAGGGTGGCGGCGGCGCCGCCCAGCACCTGAAGCCCCAGCGCCAGGGCGACGGCCAGCCCCGCCTCGCGCGGCGACAGACCCGCCTGAGCGGCCAGCGGTTCCAGATAGACCCAAAGCGCCACAATGAAGGCCATGTAGAGGAACACCGCCAGCAGTCCGCCCAGCGGGGCGGCGCCCAGCTTGCCGCCGCCGCCCTCGGGCTTGGGCAGGACCGAGAAACGGTCTGGTCCGGCCAGCGCCGCGCCGGCGGCCAACAGCGAGATTACCGCCAGGCTGAAAAGCGCGCCGTTGACGCCCCAGCGCCCCATAACCAGCGCAGGAAGCGCCGCCGCCAGCACCAACTGAGCGAAGGTCTGGACTGTGACGAAAACGCCCGAGGCCCGCTCAGGCCGCGACGAGCGCGCAATGACGCCGATGGCCAGCCACAGCATCACGCCTGCGCAGGCCCCGGCCGCGCCCCGCGCCAGGATCACCTCCACGCCGCTGGTCAGGGTGGTGGCCAGCATGGCGCCGGCATGGGCCAGGCAGGCCAGGGCGATCTTCAGGCGGATGTGGGTGGGTTTCAGAAAGGCCGCCGCCAGACCGCAGGCCACGCCCAGAGCCATCAGCTCGACCGTCGCGGTCAGGCCGATCTCGGCGGTGCTGAGGCGGCCTTCCCGCTCCAGCGCGCCCAAGATCACCGGCTGCAGACCGGCGATCAGCAGGGCGACAACGCCGATGCCCTGGCTGACCGCGGCCTCGTGTCTGGGCGGCGACGTCACGGCCAGCGGCTGGTCGCCGACAGTCTCAAGCACGCTCATCCGCGCTGCCCGTAGGATTTGAAGCGCTGCAGGATGGTGTGCATCTCGTCTTCCGCCAGCAGGGTGGGGCCGCCGATGGCCAGGGTTCCCCAATAGACCGCCGCCTGCTCTTCGATCTCCTCGGCGATGGCCAGGGCGAAATCCAGGCTGGGGGCCACGACGATCTGGCCGTGATTGGCCATCAGGGCGGCGTAGCGACCGTCCAGCGCCTCGACCACGGTGTGGGCCAGCTCCGTCGATCCAAAGGTGGCATAGGGCGCGACCGGCACGCTGGTCCCGCCGCTGACGGCGACCATGTAGTGCACCGCCGGGATGGGACGGTTGGCGCAAGCCAGGATGGTGGCGTGGCGCGAGTGGCAATGGACCACGGCGTTGATGTCGGGGCGGCGGTCGAGCAGCCCCTGGTGCATCCGCCACTCGCTGGAGGGCTTCAACGCCCCCGGCGCCGTGGAGCCGTCGGGCTGGACCAGCACCATCTGCTCGGGCGTCAGCTGACTAGCCGGCACACCGCTGGGCGTCACCAGCATCGCCGCGCCGCAACGGGCCGAGACATTGCCCGACGTGCCGCGATTGAGACCGCGCTCGTCCATGGCCTTCATCACCTGGGCCAGGCGAACCCGCAGGGCGCCCTCGTCCATCGCCGCCATCAGCCCGCTCCGTTCAAGGTCATCTGGCCCATCGCCGTCTCGGTGGCCTCGAAGCTTTCCAGCTTGCCCAGCGTCGCCAGGCCCTGGGCCACCAGGGCCGACGTCGCCGTGGCGAACCGCGCGGCCTCCAGCGGCGGCCAACCCCGGTCGAGCGCCGCGATGAAGCCCGCGCAATAGGAGTCGCCGCAGCTGGTGGTGTCCACCGGCGTGATGGCATAGGCAGGCAAGGTGGTGCGGATATCGTCCAGCACGATCACCGAGCCCTGGCCGCCGTTCTTGATCAGGCAGCCGCCGATCCCCAGGCCGCGAAACACATCGGCGGCGGCGAACAGGTCGTCCTGGCCGGTCAGGGCCTTGGCCTCGGCCGCGCTGGGCATGAAATAGTCGATGAAGGGCGCCAGGCGCTTCAGCTCGTCCATCGCCGAGGCCTGGGGCGAGATCAGGTCGCAGGTGACGATCGCGCCAGCCTCGCGCGCGGCCCGGGCCAGATCTGCCCCTGCCCCGCCGTCAAGCCGGGGTCCGCCGATGCCCGCATAGTGGAAGAAGCGCGCCGAAGCCGCCACCTCCAGCGCGGCCGGCGAGGCCCAGGCCAGCATTCCGGCGCCAAGGGCGTGGAAGTTGGGCCGCCGCCCGGCCGAGTCGACCGCCAGCACCGTGGTGGAGCTGGGCAGGCCCGGCATCGTCTCCAGCGCCGAAAGGTCCACGCCCGCCTCGTCCAGCGCCATGCGGATGAAGCGGCCGATCAGGTCATCGCCCACCGCCGAGGCCAGCTTGACTTGCATGCCCAGCCTCGCGGCGACCATCGCCGCCCCGGCCGCCGTACCGGCGGGCGCGCAGGCGATGCCCTCGATCAGGGTGGTCCCCTCGCCCTCCGGCAAGGCGTCGATGGCGCGCGCCACCACGTCCAAGGTCGTCAGGCCAATACACGCCAAGCCGGTCTTCATCGCCGTTCGTCCCCCATGCGTTGACTCTCACTATGCCTCGGTCTTTATGATAGTCAAAACTATCTTATGGCGGAGGGCTCGACATGACCTGGACCAACAGCAAGGACAGCGCGCTGCGCGAGCGCGCCATGGCCGTGATCCCCAACGGCATGTACGGCCACCAGTCGGTCATGCTGATGCCCGACGACTATCCGCAGTTCTTCGACCGCGCCCAGGGCGCCTATCTGTGGGACGTCGATGGCAACCGCTATGTCGACTTCATGTGCGGTTACGGCCCCAACCTGTTCGGCTATGCCCATGCCGGCATCGACGCCGCCTATGTCGAGCGGATGCAGCAGGGCGACACCATGACCGGCCCCGGACAGGCCATGGTGGAACTGGCCGAGGCCATGACCCGCCAGGTCAGTCACGCCGACTGGGCGATGTTCTGCAAGAACGGCACGGACGCCACGACCATGGCGCTGATGATCGCCCGCAACTTCACCAAGAAAAACACCATCGTCCTGGCCAGGGGCGCCTATCACGGCGCGGCGCCCTGGTGCACGCCCCTCAAGAACGGCGTCACGCCCGCGGATCGCGCCAACCAAGTGTTCTACGACTATAACGACGTCGAAAGCCTGGAAGCGGCCGTGCGCGAGGCCGGCTCCGACCTGGCTGGCATCTTCGCCTCGCCGATCAAGCACGACACCTTTATCGACCAGGAAGCGCCGACGCCCGAATATGCCCGCCGGGCCCGCGAGCTTTGCGACGAGCACGGCGCACTGCTGATCATCGACGACGTTCGCGCCGGCTTCCGTCTGGCCCGCGATTGCAGCTGGGCGCTGGTGGGCGTCAAACCCGACCTGTCCAGCTGGGGCAAGGCCATCGCCAACGGCCACCCGATCTCGGCCCTGCTGGGCGCCGACATCGCCCGCTTCGCCGCCGCCACCATCTACGCCACCGGTTCGTTCTGGTTCTCGGCTGCGCCCATGGCCGCCTCGCTGGCGACGATGAAGCTGATCGCCGAGACCGACTATCTTGAGCAGACCATAGTCCTGGGCCAGCGTCTGCGCACCGGTCTGGACGAGGTGGCTGGCCGTCATGGTGTTGGCCTGCGCCAGACCGGGCCGGTCCAGATGCCGCTGATCATGGTCGACGAGGATCCAACCGGCGCGAAGGGCTATTTCTGGAACAACGCCCTGCTCAAGCGCGGCGTCTATTTCCACCCCTGGCACAACATGTTCATCAACACCGCGATGACCGAGGCCGACATCGACCATACCCTCCAGGCCGCCGACGACGCCTTCAAACTGCTGAAGGCCGCCGGCCCGCTGGAGCCTGTCGCCAAGCTCGAATTCATGCATTCCATGGTCGGTTGATGGGCCTGCCGTCGGGAGCCGACTTGCCACGCCCCCGCCGGGATGGCCCTCCCTCGTTCGCGCGGTGAATCCGCGAAAGGAAGGCCTGGAGGGGGCGCCGCGACTGTTTAGAACGGCCCAGAGATCCTACCCTCCGATCATCTGGATCCGAGCCAGTCTTGCCGTTGCGCGGTCTGCCTCTGATCCGCGTCCGCCGCGATGCTGAGCACGAAACTGGCTCCGTCCTTCGTCTCGCTCCGCGTCAAGGCCAGCCCGTAGCAATCGAGGGCTTCGGCATAGTCGACCTCTACGGGAGAGCCGACTACGCTGCCGAACCAGTCCGTCAGCGGATGGCCGGAGACACTTTCCGCCACTGCGGTGAACTCTTCGGGCCGGAAGCCGACCTTGCCGGAATACTGACCATAGGCCTTGCGCATGACGTCATCGAGGCTGGCCTTGCCGCCGCTCAACTGGCGGATATGCGCGTCCAGGAGAAAGCCTGCGACCTCGCCCTTGATGTAGTAGCTGACCGTCGCATCCGAGGCGCCGACGCCGGACAGGCTGTTCGACCACACGTCCATCGAAGATTGCTCCAGCGACTGCTTCAGCCGGCCAGGGGCGTTCTGGAGGGCGGTGATCTGCTTTGACATCATGCCCAGATAGCGATCGTCATCGATCAGCCCGCTCCGCCGCAGCATGAGGTTGCTATAGTAGGAGGTCAGGCCCTCCGAGATCCAAAGGGTAGAGACGGTCGGGACCGTTTCGTAGTCGAAGGGACCCAGCTCCACGGGGCGCAGTCGCTTCACGTTAAACGCGTGCTGGTACTCGTGAGCGAGCAGAGCCACGAAGGCGTCGTAGCCCGGCGCGGTGGCGAACCGCTCGGGATTGACGTTCACGAAGGTGGAATGGCCATGCTCCAGGCCACCGCCGGTTTTGGTGCGGAAGGCAATCAGAAACGCGTACTGCCGCCAGGGCTTCGCGTTCCAGAAGCCGCGGGTCTCGTCCACCATCCTCTTGAGATCGGAAGCCACCCGCGCCTTGTCCACAGCCACAGCGCCGCGGTTGTAGGCGATCTGGTGGCGCGTGCCTTTCGAGGTGAAGTCGAGGATCTCCAGGTCGCCGGCCATGATTGGCGAGTCGACCAGTTCCTCGTAGCTGCCGGCGGTGAAGCGCGGCAAAGCGGCCGATCCGACCTTCTTGAGCCCCGTCGCGCTGACCCAGCCCTTGGGCAGATCGAGGGCGACTTCCTGGGCGAGCTGCTCGCCGCCCTTGACGGTGATGTAGGTCGCAGAGCCGTTGAGCACGGCGTAGGTGGACGTCACCTCGTCCTTCGATACAGACCGTTCCTTTGCGGAAAGCACGTAGCGAACGACCAGCCGCTTGGCGCCGCTGGTGTTCACCGTCCAGCGATTGGGGCCGCCGTCGGTCACCGACAGCTCACGCCCGGCGTCGTCATACGCCTGGAGCCGAAGGACGTTCTTCTTGTAGTCCTCCTTGACGTAGTAGCCGGGCGTCCACACCGGCATGTAGAGGGCTTCCTGCGGCTGGCTGACCGGGAAGCTCGCCTCCACATCCACCGTCTGGCCGGCCAGGTCATGAATATGGATCTTGTAACCGATGACCGCCCGCTCGCCCGCGACGGCCTGTTGACCAGCGACAAGGCAGAAGGCCGTCGACAGGACAATGGAGGCCAACACGAGAACTTGCCATCGCGCGAATTTCATTGCGGCCTCCACCGCTCTGACGAGCGGGCGTTGCGGTTGGCTTTTCGCGGACGCGAACGACCATGTGCGAGCCTCAGCTCGCGCGATGGGAGTAGCCTCATCGTTCTGGAAATGGCCATAGATCAGTTCAGCCGGGACACCGGTTTGGAGTGTCCACTTCCGCCACTGCCTTGAACTGTTTCATGGCTGCTGCCGGCGCGTGCGGCAAGCAGTCATCGGATCACACGACCACCCCTCGCCCATCAGCTCAATCGAGCGATCGGCCGATACCTCGCAGCAGTTTCGGATCGACCCGTCGCCATGAACGCCGCGCCTGATGTCGTCGATGCGCGGGCGCCGCCGGTCCGCAGGTAACGCACGCACCATCGACAGACGGTTTCAGGTCGCGCAGTACGGTCAGCCGGCAGCGTCTTGGCGTGTCGTCGGGCCCTGTCGCAAGAAGTACAGACCTGCAAGGATCGCGCAGACGGCGCCAACGATGCTGGTCGCGTAGATGCTGGCGATGAAGAAGCCCAACCAGTCCAACGAGACCATGGCGAAGTTGCGCCAGACCAGCAGGGCGACACTACCAAGATAGCCTGAGGCGTCTGCGACATAGATCAGAAAGCCGGCCGTGCCGACCCTGCCGCTGAAGGCGATCATCCGGTCGAAAAGCATGGCGTTGAACGGGGTGTAGGCCATGTAGAGGCCCGCTCCCGTCAGGATCATCCAGGTCAGCGGGTTGAGCAGATGGGCCTGAAACGCCAGCGTCGAGAGGCCCATCATGAGAAAGCCGGCCATGATAACGCCGTGCATGACCAACAGGGCCCGCAGGTTGTCGCGCACAAGCATCACCGCCCCGATCGCCGCCAGCGAGACAACGGCGACCGGCAGCTCGCTCGCGGTGAAGACCCCGGAGGCCTGGCCATAGCCAAGGGCCGACCAGATCTCCGCGGCGAAGTTGTCGCGGAAATCGCGTAGCGCCGTCAGCAGGACATAGGACAGGACCAGTAGCGCGACCCCGGGAGCGTAGGCGGCCAGGAAGGCCTGTCGCTGCGCGCGGTCCATGGGCTGGCGGCGCACGCGGGCGGCCTCATCGGCGGCGTTGGGCGGCGGCAGTTGCATCAGCGCCCAGACCGAGATGGCCAGCAGGGGCATGAAGAGCGCGCCCGTCGCGGCGGGCATCCAGAACGGCGACACGTGCGCGTCGATCATGAGCCACTTGCCGATCGATTTCACGACGCCGGACGACAGGATGAAGCTGGCGCAAAGGATGGCGCCCAACACCTCTGACGTGCGCCGCCCTTCCATGAAGCCGAACACCAGACCCCAGATCATGCCCAAGGGCAGGCCGTTCAGGAACAGGGCCGCGACGTTCCAGGGAGCGGGAATGAGCGCGAAGGCGACCAGGGCCAGCCACGAGATGCCGATCAGGCCCAGAATCGCCGCGCCGCGATGCCGTGGCGCGATCTCGGAAATCACCTTGACCCCGATCATCTTGGAGGCCGCGTAGCCGATGACTTGAGCCAGGACGAGCGCGATCTTGTAGTCGACCACGAAGTTCCAGCCGTCGACCGCGCCGAAGGTCGCCGCAGCGAAGGGCTTGCGAAAGGCGTACATCGAGAAATAGGCGCAGAAACCGGCCAGGCCCGCGAAGATCGTGAACGCCAGCGGATTTGCCCGTTCCAGCCAGCGCCGAGGACCTGATGTCATGGAAACGCCCCTTGTTTAAGCATGGTGGTCTATACCAGCTCCACGACACCTCGGTGACGCCCGAGCGCGCTTGGAACAACTAGGCCAATGCCTATCGCACGCGAAGGTCGACGCTGACCTTCAGGGCGTCGTGACGCCAGTATTCCCGGTCGAACTCGACCACGCACCCCTGGGCGTCGTAGCAGGTTCGAACCACGCTGAGGCCCGGCAGACCCGACTTGACCCGCAGCGCCTCGGCCACGTCGCGGGTCAGGGCGCAGGGCCGCATGTCGACCTTGTTGCGCGCGACGCCAATGCCGTAGACCGACTTCAGGACGCTGGTCAGCGAGCCGTCGAGATCGTGATCCACCAGGCCCGGCGCCAGGGACGCGTCAACGATGATGCTCTCCATCAGAACCGCCCGACCATCGACCGAGCGCCGCCGGCGGATCCAGTACATCGGCGCGCCGATGGGGCGCGAAAAGATCTGGGCCAGCATGGCGTCGCAGGCGATCTCGATCTTGCTGAGCGTCTCGGTCTCTGGCCGCCGCCCCTGCGCCTCGACATAGGACATGAAGCCCTCCCAACGGGTCGGGTCGTAAACCACCGGCGGCGGCGAGACGTACCAGCCGCTGCGCTCCTTGCGGTAGATGGCTCCCTCGGCTTCCAGCTGGAACAGCGCCTCGCGGATGGTGCCCCGCGCCACGCCGCCGCCGACCTGCAGTTGACGCTCGGACGCCAGGCGCTCGCCCGGCTTGAGCTCGCCGCTGGCGATGCGCGCGGCAATTTCGTCACGCACGCCGAGATACTGAAGATCGGGCTGTTGCATCTGACGACCTGGCTAGCGGTCGAATCCCGCCACCTCGGGAAGATGAGTGGGCGCTTCTTCGGGGTCAAGGAAATGGATCAGACCACTGAAGAGCGCACTTGGGCGAGGGCAAGATTTCACGAAAGTTTCGTCCAAGCGGGAGCGCGCTGGTCTATACCAGCGTTTCGTTCTGGAGACGGTTATGACGACCAACCGCCGCGCCTTCCTACGTTCCGCCGCCGCAGGGGCCGCCGCAGGCCTGCTGCCGGCCACGGTCGCTAGGGCCATGAGCATCCCCGCGCGCCATCGCACCGGCACGATCATGGACGTCGAACATGTCGTGATCTTCATGCAGGAAAACCGCGCGTTCGATCACTATTTCGGGGCGCTGAACGGAGTGCGTGGCCTGGGCGATCCGCGTCCGCAGCGCCTCCCGGGCGGCGCGTCGGTCTGGCGTCAGCCAAGCCGCGAACATCCGGACGGTTTCGTTGCTCCGTTCCACGGCGACGCCTCGGTGACCAACGCCTATACGGTCGACGGCGCGGACCAGGGCCACCAGGCAGCGATCACGATCGTCAATGGCGGCCGCTACGATCAGTGGGGCCACTCGGGCGAACTGCACAAGCGAATGGTCTACTACAAGGCCTCGGACCTACCATTCTATCATGCTCTGGCCAGCGCCTTCACGATCTGCGACGCCTATCACTGCTCGACCCTGACCCAGACCTATCCGAACCGCCTGCACCTTTGGACCGGCTGTAACGGCGGCGGCAAGGTCGGCGGCGATCCGGAGATGAGCAACTACGGCGAGGACGAGACGCCCAGCGCCGACATGGCCGACGATAAGGTCATGGCCAGGGGGCCATACGATTGGACGACCTACGCCGAACGATTGCAGGCCGCAGGGGTCAGCTGGAAGGTCTATCAAGAGCACGATAACTTCGGCGACAACATCCTGTCGGTGTTCAAGCCCTTCCGACCCTGCGCCAAGGACTCGCCGCTCTATGAACGCGCCCGGTCCTGGGTGTCGGAACACAAGACCGGTGCCGACCGCACACGCTCGGATGGCCAGCAACTCGTCGAGGCCTTCCGGGCCGACGTCGCCGCCGATCGTCTGCCGCAGGTGTCCTGGATCGTCACCGCCGCCGACCTCTCGGAACACCCACAGGCCGAGCCCTCGAAGGGCGAGCACGTCTGCGCCGAACTGATCAAGGCGCTGGTCGACAACCCCGAGATCTTCGCCAAGACCGTATTCATCGTCAACTATGACGAGGCTGGCGGATTCTACGACCACATGCAGCCGCCGATGCCGCCGCTGACGCCCGAGCAGGGCTGGAGCTCGGTGTCGGTCGCCGGCGAGACCAAGGACTACGGTCAGGCCAAGGTGGAGAACCAGGGCGCCCACCCGCTGGGCCTGGGCATCCGCGTGCCGGCCATCATTGTCTCGCCCTGGAGCCGCGGCGGCTTCGTCTGCTCGGAGGTGTTCGACCACACCTCGACTCTGAAGTTCCTGGAGAAGCGCTTCGGCGTGCGCGAGGACAACATCAGCGACTGGCGCCGCACGGTGTGCGGCGACCTCACCTCCGCCTTTGACTTCGCCTCGCCAAACCAGGACTGGACGGCCCTGACCCTGCCGGCCACCGCCGACTATATGCAGCGAGTGGCCCGCTCCAAGGCTGCCCCGACCCTGCGAATTCCCGTCAGGCAGAGCGCCTCGGGGCAAGATGGTCCGCAACGCAGCGCGCGTTCCCTGCCCTACGCCCTGTCGGCAAACGCCCGCGTGGCGGACGGGGGATTATGGATCGACCTGATCAATACCGGCCGCACGGGCGCGGTGTTCCAGGTGTTAGACAACACCGATCGCGACGGCCCCTGGCGCTTCACCCTGGCGGCCGGCGAGACCTATGCAGCCGGACATTGGAACAGGACCGGACGGGAACCGGGTCCCTACGACCTGACCGTTCATGGACCCAACGGCTTCTACCGCCGCTTCGCCGGCGATACGTCGAAGGCCCAGCCGATCGTGACCGTCGCCGCTGACGCCCGCCTACGGCTGGTCATCAGCATGGCGGCCACGCAGTCCGGTGTCGTGACAGCGCAGATGGACGGGTCCTATCCCCTGGCCGAGGGCCAGGCCCGCGAACGCCTGAAGCTGAAACCCAACGGCGTCGTCCGTTCGATCTGGGACCTCAGCGGCAGCGACCACTGGTACGACCTGACCCTGAGCCTGGCGGACGATCCCTCGTTTACCCAGCGCCTGGCCGGCCACCTTGAAACCGGACGCTCCAGCCGCACTGATCCGGGCATCGGGCGGATGCGCCTCTAAGCCCCACCTCAAAACCTGTCTTACGGATACTCGATGACTTCGCGTCCCCTGCCCGATGCTTTCGTGGCCGAACTAACCGACCTGTTCAACCAACTGGGCGGGCTGCGCTACGGCGAGGACGTCAGCCAACTGGAGCATGCGCTGCAGACGGCGCACCACGCCCGGATCGACGACGCGCCGCCCGAGCTCGTGGCCGCCGCTCTGCTGCACGACGTAGGCCACCTGATGCAGAAGATCGGCGAGAACGCCGCCGACCTTGGCATCGACACTCGCCACGAGCAGATCAGCGCCGGCTACCTGGCCCGCGCCTTCGGTCCGGCGGTGACTGAGCCAGTCCGTCTGCACGTGGCCGCCAAACGCTACCGGGTGGCGGTGGATCCAGCCTATCTCGAGAACCTCAGTAAGGCGTCGCTGCAGAGCCTCGCGCTGCAGGGTGGGCCCATGACCCCCGCCGAGATCGAGACCTTCCTGGACGATCCTTGGGCGCAGGCCGCCTTACGGCTGCGCGGCTATGACGAAGCCGGCAAGGCGCCGGAGGCCGAGGTCGCGGGCTTCGAGGCCTATCACAATCTTCTCCGCGACCTCATCGAACGCTCGGGCAAGGCCTGAGGCGGCCCGCGCCCTCCTTCCCGGAAGACGCGGGGGCTTTTCTAACGGGGCGTCTCGCCGCGTTCGATCCGCGCCTCGATCTCGGCCAGGACGGGTCCGAGGTCCGCGACGCTCTCGACGACATAGTGCGCGCCAGCCTCAAGTAGCGCCCTGGCGGCGGTCTCGATCCTTGCTGTGCGTTCGGCGGTCGGCAGCATCGCCAGTGCGCTTGCCTCGAGGCCGACACCGTTGCCAGAGGCCGAGAGTCCAACCGTCCAGGCCCCAACCTCCAGCCCCTCCCCGATCCCGACGACCGCGTCGTCGACCTTGACGCAGGCCCGTCCCGGCCAGGCGCCCAGCTCGACCAGCGCCTTCCACATCATCAGCGGCGAGGGCCGCCCCTGCGTCGTCTCGCCGGCGCAAACCACGACGTCGGGCGCGTAACCCTGGCTTGCGGCCAGCGGCAGGATGTCGGCCATCATCGGCCGGGTGTAGCCAGTGGTCGAACCGATCGACACGCCGCGCGCGCGCAAGTCGGCGACGAGTTCGACAGCCCCGGGGATCAGCGTGGCGCAGTCCCGGGCGGCCGCGCGCATCTTCGGCTCGACGGCGTCGTGCAGGCGATCGACGTCGGCCTCCGTCGAGGCCGCGCCATGAGCCGCACGCCAGGCGGCGGCGATGCGCGGCATGGCCAGCAGGGCCCACACATGGTCGCGCTTGGCCTTGCCCATGTCGGCCCGCGCCTCGGCTTCCAGGATCTCGATCCCCGCCTCGGCGAAGACCTCGCTCAGAGCTTTCACCGGCGCACGGCAGCCGAAGTCGATCATGGTGCCGGCCCAGTCGAAGACGACGGCCTGGATGGGGCTGTTATTCATGTGGCGGCTCCGGGTTGCGGCAAGTCGTAGAGATCGGCGAGCACCTCCTCGGCCAGGCCGAAGGCGGTCGAAGCGCCTGTGCCGCCGGTCACCACCACCAAGCGGACGCCGGGCATGGGGGTTTCGATCAGACTGTGGCCCGCCGCCGAAGCGTAGGTCCCGGTCCAGCGTTCCAGCACCGCCGGTGGGGCCTGGCCGAACACCCTGGCGAATTCATCGAGGATCAGGGCGTCGACATCATCGTGGGCGAACGGGTCGGGCGTCTGGGCGTAGTGATGGCTGTCGCCCACCACCAGCGAGCCGTCGGCGCTCTGCACGACGATCAGGTGGACACCGTGCTTCAGGTGCTGGGCTTGCTCCGCGCGCAGAAGCTCCTGCAACGGCCCGGCCTGCTGCAGGTCGGCATAGCCCTGGTAGCGGACAAGGCCAAGGTCAGACATGACCGGCGCCGGCAGGCGCCAGCCCGGATCGGCCAGGCGCAGCATCTGCAGCTTGCAGCGCGTTACGTCGGCGCGGGCGAAGCTCTCGGGAAACAGGGTGACCAGGTCGTCGCCCGGGCACACCACGATGCTCTCGGCGCGAACCACACCGACAGAAGTCTCCAGCCGTCCGGGCTCCACGCTCCGCACCGCCGCGCCCCGCAGGAACGTCACGCCGTGTGCGGCCTCCAGCCATGCGGCCAGTCGTGGAATGGCGGTTCGGGACTCCACGCGCAGATCAACGTTGCTGGTCAGGGCGCCCAGCACGTCGCCCTGCCCCGGCAGTCGATCGCCGAGCTCGGCGGCCTCCCGCCAGGCGCAACCCTCTCCCATCTCGGTCTCGAGGAAGGCCTGCAGCACAGCCTTGGCCTCCGGACGGCGGGCGACCATGGTCAGGCCCCGCTGCAGCACCGCGATACCGGCTGGGCCTGCGACCTCGTCCCAGATCTGCGCAGAGCGTCGGGCGCGTCTCCACACGGCGCCGCGCGCCTGTCCCGTCACCGTCACGAAGCCGAAGTTGCGCACCGAGGCGCCGTTCGCCTGGGCGTCGCGGTCGACGACCACCACACGCTTGCCTAGGCGCACGGCGACCAGAGCATGCGCCAGGCCCACGACGCCGGCGCCGACCACTGCAAGATCGAAGGTCTGTTCCAAATGATGTTCCAAAGGTCAGGGGTTCAATCTGGCGCGCCCGTCGGCCTGCGGCGTGACGTCTTCCGCGACCAGATGCTGCAGTACGCGTTTTTCCAGCACCAGAAGCGCGCTGGCGTCATTGGTGCGCATGACCAGCCCCTCCGCGAGCGGCCTGGCCGCCTCGTGCACGGCGCGACCCAGGCGCAGGAAGTCAGGCCGCCCCCGCCCGCTCACACCATGCAGCGCGCAGAGCTGACGCCAGTCTTGCACGAAGCTCTCCAGCAGCAGGCTGAACCGCACGGCGCGTGTCCTGGCTTCGGCGGTATCCGTGGCGACCGCCAGTTCCGCGCGCAGGTCATCGACCAGCCCTTGCACCTCGGCGGCAGGCATGACCGGCGAGCGCTGGTCGCCCTCGGTCAGCAATGTGGAACCGGCGCCGGGATCCCATTTCACGGTCCGCCATTGTGCGCGTGGCGGCGCCTGCCCGCAGGCGAACTGCCAGAACGCCGCCGTACCGCTGGTGTCCGCGACCAGATGGATGCGCTCGGCGTTGGACCCGTTCTCGACATGGTGCCGGCGCCAGTTATCGAAGATCCAGGCTTCGCCCGCGGCCATGTGCACGGTCTGACCGTCGCAGTGAAAGAGCACCTCTGGTCGGGTGAAGATCGGGATGTGGACCCGCACCCGCGTATGCCAGTGGTAGTTGATGTCAGCGTGTTCGGGGACGCCCACGCCCGGCGCGAGACGCATCAGTCGCGACCGGCTCCAGACCACGCCAAAGCCCGCAAGGGCCTGGCGAAGATAAGGCATCGCCTCGAGCCAGCGGGTCGGCAGCATCTGTCCATGGACGGAATCCGTCTCGTCGCCGCCGGCGCTGATCAACCGCGCCGCGCTGTTGCCGGGCACCTGATCGGGGTGTGCGATCCAGGCCTCGGGCGGCAAGGCCGCGACCTCGGCCTGCAGACATGCGACGTCGAAAAGCAGGGGAAGCTGAAAGAAGGGGCGCGATAGCCGCATGGTCAGTCCCTGTAGCGCGTCAAGGCATCACCCAGCGTGTCCCGCAATGGCGTGAGCCAGGGCGCGTAATGCCGCCATTGCTCCAGCCCCTCCCGTCCGATGGGTTGGCGCACCTGCTCGGAACTGGGCGTGCGCACGCTGCGTCGGGTCTCGTGGAAAGCCAGGCAGGCCGGCTCGAAGGGCAGTCCGCAATGCTCCAGCATCCGCCGAACGCTCCCTTCAAGATCCTCGACCACGTCCTCGTACGGCGCTCTGAGCACCCGGCCCGGCAGCACCTCGTCCCAGTGTCGCATGAGGTCGAGATAGGTGCTGTAGTGACGCGCGACATGCTCGACGCCGTAGGTGAATTCCTGATTGGCGCCCCCGAACAGCTGCTTGAGATTGCTGAAACAGCACGCCATGGGCTCGCGCCGTACATCAATGATGATCGAGCGCGGCAGGATCAGCTGGATCAGGCCGATGTGCCAGAAGTTGTTCGGCATCTTGTCGATGAAGAATGGCCGGTCCAGCCTGCGGTAGGTGCGGGTTTCGGCCAGGAAGCGCTCACCCAGCGCTCGGGCCTCCCCAGCGGTCAGGCGCAGGAGCGCCTCGGGTTGAAGCGGCAAGCCGCAATCCGGATCCCGGCCGCAGAGTTCGCCGACATAGCGGTCGATTTCGGTCAGTTCCTGGGTGCCTTCCACACGGGAATGCGAGGCCAGGATCTGCTCGATCAGGGTCGAGCCCGAACGCGGCAAGCCCAGGACAAAGATGGGCGCCGCGTCGGTCACGCCCCAGCCGGCGCGGGTGGCGAAGAATTCAGCGGTGAAGATCGCCTTCAGTCGGAGGGCGCAGGATTCCGCGGCGTCCGGTCGGTAGCGGCTGGTGCGGCGCCGCACCGCGTTGCCACGATCGTAATACTGCCACGACGCCGCGTAGTCGCCACGGTCCTCCAGCGCCTTGCCTAAAGTGAAACACAGATAGACCTGGTCCATATCGAGGACGCCTGGCCGATCCAGCGCGACGCGCAGGCGTGTGATGTCATCGTCCGTGAAGCGATAGGTCTTGAGGTTGGCGAGGCTGAACCAGGCCACGCCATTGTCCGGCCTTGCCGTCAGGGACGCGCGATAGTCCGCGATGGCTTCCTGGGGCCTGCCTGTGATCTTCAGGGCGTTCGCCCGCCACAGGCGCAGGTCAGCGACCTCCGCCCCCGCTTGCGGCTGGCCGGCCAGCAGCCTCTCATAGAGATCGATCACCGGCTCATGATCGCCCAGGCCGATACAGGCCGCGCCGTACAGCTTGAGGCACTCGCGGTTGTCCGGGTCGTTTCCGAGCAGACGCTCGGCCTCCTGCCGCGCCTGCAGATGCTTCTGCTGCTGCAGAAGCACCACGGCGTAGTCGAAGCGCGCGGCGTGGTAGTCTGGCGCCCGTTCGAGAACCGATTTCAGCAACGCCTCGGCCTCGTCGGGCGCATCGCGCGCCCTGCGGACACGCGCCAGCAGCCGGAGGGCGCCAGGGTTCTCGGGATCCTTGCGCAGGTATTCCCGGATGACCTCCTCCGCTGAAGGAAGGTCGTCATCGGCCAGCAGACTGTTAGCCACCACCACCTCAGAGGGCAGCTGTTTCAGCGTGGCCAGATGCTGCGCCGCCGCAGCCGCCTGGGCAGCGTCGCCCTCGCGGCGGTAAAGCTGTTCCAGCATGTCCCAGCTCGCCGGCAGGGTCGGGTTGAGACGCACAGCCTCCCGCAGCGCGGCGATGGCCGCCTGGGCGTCGCGAAGCAGGACATGGCAGTGGCCGCGCTCCTGAAAGAGGCGACTGAACCGGGGATACAGCACCTGCAGCCGCGCGAGGATGGCCAGGGCTTCCGGGATCTGTTGCCGGGCGCGCAGATCCCGCGCCTCCTGGAGCAGGGTATCGCGATCGCTGGAACCGACAGCCCTCACCGCGCCGCGCCGCCCAGCAGAAACGGCTCCAGCCAGGTCGGCTCCGGCTGATCGGCGTCGTAATACTCGAAGATCAGGTGGATGCGGTCGGTGTCGCCATCGTTGCGCACCCAGTGAGGGCCAAGGTTATCGACCTCCACCGCCTCGCCCGGCGGGAAATGGTGCTCGCCGCCGCCGAAGAAGCATACCACTCCGGGATTGGTCGATAGCGGCACGTGAATCTTGTGCGGCCACTTCGCCGCGGGATTGGCGTCGATGTGCGGGTGGATCACTCCGCCCGGCGGCATCCTCGCCAGCATCACCCTTGGGAACATGCCGCGCGCATAGCCATAGTCGCGGACGGCCTGCTCCAGCACCGGCTCCAGCAATTCGCGCCATTGCGGCCAGGCCGCGCGATCGTGCGAGCCGCGCCAGTCGCGAGGGCTGTCGATGAAGCGAAAGACGATGTGACGCGTGGCGTCCAGCACCTCGAACCTGTTGGGCTTGCTGGCGTTTTCCGCCTCCCATACGTCCTCGGGGATCGCCAGCACGGCAACCCGAAGGGCCGTGATATCGACCCGTCCAAGCTTTCGGACGCCAGCGGTCTTACGCGGATTGGCGACGGGTTGCAGAGGGGCGGCGGTCATCGCAGGCCTTCGAAGGTGTAGCCGAACAGTTCCAGGTCTTGCGCATAGCGCGCTGCGACCCCGTCGATCAGAGCCTGGTCATAGTAATGGCGATGGTCGTTATGCTTGCTGCCGTTGACCCGATCGAGCGGGCGGGAGGCGATGCCGATGCGCGAGCAGATCGCATCATAGGAGGCCTGCATGTCTTCAACGCGTCCGATAGCGTCGGTCAGGAGAGTCTTGCCGTCCTCCCCCACCAGCAGCGAAGCCTGCGGCTGGAACAGGATATGGTGCTCCGGCGGCTCCACAAACAAAAAGTGGCGCATCACTTCGCGCGGTTGCTGCTGAAAGACCTCGCCGCCCCGCAGCATGAAGGCGCAATACGAGACAAAGCGGTCGAAGGGATCACGCACGAAGGCGAACTTGAAATAGTCGGCGAAGGCCTCTTCGCCGAGATAGGGCCGCACCTGCTGCAATGAGAGGTGGCCGTGCCGGATCGCCGCCAGATCTTCCCACGGGAAGCGCTTGTCGACGAATAGCCCCACCTGCTCGACATCCTCGTCGCCCAGCTGCTCGCGCAGGGCCTGCCGCACGGAATGCGTGCCGGTCTTGGGCACTGCGGCGAAGATGAAGCGGTGGCGATGGGAAACAATCACGTTTCAGCAAACCCGAAAAAGCGCCCCGCCACGATGGTGGCGGGGCGCATAGTCTAAAATAGTCAGTCGTCTAGAACTTGTAGCTCAGTCCCAGCATGTAGGTTTTGCCGCTCTGGTTCTGGTTGTAGAGATACTCGTTCTGACCCCAGAACTGCGTGTCCTTCTGGTTGGTCAGGTTGATCGCATTCAGCGAGAGCTGCAGTGCGTCGGTGACGTTGAAGAAGGCCGAGGCGTCCACGTAGGTGGATCCCTCGAAACCGCGCGTGCTGGCGCTCATCACGCTTTCATCATTGCCGCTGAACCATTTGTTGCGGTGGCTCATCGAGCCCCGCACGCCCCAGCGCTCCGTTTCGTAATAGAGCGTGGCGTTATAGCTGGTGGTGGAGATGCCCGTGAGCGCCTCGTCGGCGTCCACATAGGTGTAGTTCACCACCGCGCCCAGCTTGTCGAACGGCGCCGGCAGGAACGAGAATTGACCCTGGGCGGCCAGTTCCACGCCGGTCAGCTGCTTCGTGCCCGCGATATTGACCGGCATCGAGAACTCTTTGACGATCGTATTAGCCGTCGCGCCCGGGATCGTGACGTAGGGCACGCCCGTCTGGCTGAACGGGACGTTCTCGAGGGTTTCCGAACCGATGAAGTTCTTGATGCTCTTGTGGAACACGCTGGCCGAAAGCAGGCCGTCCACGCCGAAATAGTACTCGGCCGCCAGATCCAGCGTGTTGTCCTTGTAGGGCTCAAGGTTGGGATTGCCGCGCGACGCGGTGATATCGCCGCTGTCGGAATCCTGGAACGCACTGCCCTTGGCCGCCATGGACCCTAGCCCCGGACGGTTCAGGTTTTGCGTGGCGGAGAAGCGCACCATCACCTCAGGCGTCAGTTCCAGCACCGAGTTCATGGCCGGCAGCACGCCCGAATAGCTGCCCTTCACGTCCGTCGTGCCCAGATAGGCGTAGCTGTCGCCCTGGATCCAGCCGGTGCCGTGGGTGTCGGTCTGATAGCCGCGCAGGCCGATATTACCGCGGAAGCGCTTGCCCATGAGCTCGCCGTCCCAGTCCGCCTGAACGTACTCGGAAACGGTCTTTTCCGAGGTCTCGTAGACGTTCTCGATGTCTTGGAGCGCCCCGCCCGTGCCGTCCTTGTTGGGTCCGAACCGGTGGTACTCGTTGTACTTGGCGAAGGCCTTGGCGTAGTCGCCGACCAGCCACGAGCCGAACTCGTTGGTGAACACAGAGGTGACATCAGCTACGGACGTGCCGCGCATCTTGGACCGGGTTCCATTGACGTTGTCGTCGTAGAACAGGTCCCGGCCGCCTTGGGTGAACTTGTGGTAGGCCGCGCCGGCCCGCAGGGTCCAGACGTCGTTCAGAGCATATTTGGCGTTCAGCACGCCTTCCTGCAGCTCCGATTGATTGTTGAAGCCGCGATAATAGAACGAGTCCATCGCGTAGTTGGCCGGGTCAGTGGCGTTGAAGTTAGGATAGGAGAACGTTGCCGATTGGCCATCGGCGCCGTAGTTGGCGATCAGATTGCCCTTGGCGCGCATGTAGAGCTTGTCGTCATAGGGGGTCTTGTAGGTCGACTTCTCGTAGCCGACATGGCCGTCGATCGTCAGGCGATCGGACAGGTCCCACTTGCCGGTCAGCGCCACCTGGTCAAAGCGGTTTTCGTTCAGCGACCGGCGGTGTTCGCTGCCGAAGGTCGTGCCAGTGACATCGGTCATGGTGACGTAGTTGTTGCTGTCCCACGCCAGGTTGTTGATGACCGAAGCCTGCTGGAACTTCGACGGCCAGACGCCGCCGGCCGGGGTGTCGAACGCCACCGAGCCCGTGGACGAAAGCGGACGCGTGGCCAGGTGATACTCGTCGCGGTGGGTGGTGTACTCGCCGTGCAACACGTCGAGCGTCAGCAGCATGTTATCCACAGGCTTCCACTGCACGGCGCCCGTCAGGCCCAGGCGCTCCGCCTTCGAGTTCCAGGAGGAGACGCGGTTGCCGTCGGCGAAATACAGGTCGCCGGACAGGAACTTGGCCTGCTGGGCGGCGCTCAGCTTGGAGATATCCAGGCCCTTGGCGACCAAGCCCTTCATGGTCGACGCGCTGGGGTGGTTGTAGTTGTAGGTGTTGTGACCCTGCTCGGTGGTCTCGCGCTTGCTGTAGGCGACCGAGACCGCCACGCCAAACTTGTTGTCCCAGTTCTGGCTGAACAGCGCGGCGATGCGCGGCTGGGTGTCCTTGGTGTATTCGTTGGTGCCCAGCTTCATGGACACCGCGCCCTTGGAGCCCGTTGCGTAGTCGAACGGCTTGCCGGTGAACAGGCCGACCGTACCGGCCATGCCGCCCTCGTTCTGGGCCGCCTGGAAGGTCTTTTCGACCTCCACCCGCGAGAACAGTTCCGAGGCGAAGATGTTGAAGTCAAAGGCGCGGTCGCGCGAGCGCTGGCCCCGGCTGTCCTGCGCCGAGTCGACATTGCCCAGCACTTCCATGCCGTTGAGCTGCACGCGGGCGAAATCCGGGCCGAGGCCCCGCAGCGAGATCCGACGCCCTTCGCCCGCTTCGCGGGTGATCTGCACGCCCGGCAGGCGCTGCAGCGATTCAGCCAGGTTCAGTTCCGGGAACTTCGCCATGTCTTCGGCGACGATCACGTCCTTCTGAATGACCGAATCTCTTTTGATGGCGCGCGCGTCGCTGAGCGACTTTCGGAAGCCGGTGACGACGACCTCGTCGACCACATCGCCGGACGCCTGGGCGCCGGAGGTCTGCTGCGCGAGAGCAACCGATGAACTGGCGCCGACGACCATCGCGGAAACGGTGGCCAGCAAAAGATTCTTGAGGTTCGGGCGCGTGGCTCGAACAGGATTTAGCTTCGACATAGGTCTTCCCCTGCCCCAACTGGTATGGACCAGGCGCTTAAAGCAGCTTGCGACAACATCTCCGTGACAGTTGCCGCTCGAGAGGCAGGAAAATTGGTTAGCCCCGCTCTGCTTTCGGCAAAGGTGGCGTGGACAAGCGAGATTGGCGGCTGCCAGTCATGGCGCTGGCGGGTGTGACCGAGCCCTGCAACAACAAGGTTCCGGCAAATTTCGATCTATCAGAACCTGAGTTCAGAACCGGATTTCAGTCGCTAGTATCCGGCCGCCATGGCCATCAAGAGCCAGCACGCAGTCGGTCCGTCATGATTCTAGATCGGCCAGGTACGGCGCACGGGGATACCCCTTGGAGACGCCGTATAACTTGGAAACGTCCGGGTACCGCCAGATCGGAAGATCTGGACTATACCAACAAGGCCCCGATCATCACTTCGAACCGACGGTCATCTGGCCGGCCATATTACGACCGGCAGGGTGTCGGCTTCTGGGACGGGCGCTGAACCGATACCAAGTACCAAGCCGCCTGCGCCCCAGTGACGAAAGTCACGGCTTCTCGGTGTTCAATGCGTCTTTGATCATTCGGTTAGCCGCATCGAATCGGCTTTCACCGAGACCGGTGCTCTGGCATGGCGCGCCGTCGGCGCCGGTCTCGCGCGCCATCGATTCCGCCGCAGCCTCATCGATCGCGCGCCGAAGTTCGGCGAGCCGTCTGTCGGCGCCGGCCATGATGGCCCAGAAGGTATTGTCCTGCGCCGACAGGTCCCGCTCGGCGCTGGCATCGAGCCGCAGAGCATCAGATGTGCCTGCCGCCTGCGCCGGGGTCATGCTTTCGTCGCCGCCCCCGATAAAGCTCTTTGCGTGGGCCAAGATCGCGCCGGGGATCTTGAACAGCGAGAGACTAGGCAACGGCCTGGACCTTTCGTTGGGAGTCCAGGATCGCAGAACAGGTGAAGGCCACGACCCTGTCGGTGAGGCAGGAGACCTCGTCTTCAGCGAAGCCCTGATCGCGGGCCCAGATCTTCACGGCATGCTTCAGGATGGTTGCCGCGGGGTCGGAGGCGAACGTGTCGGAAGCGGCGTCTTGGGTGATCGGCGGTCCCTTGAGGACGGCTGCGTCGAGAGACATGGGGAGGTTCCTGATACAACGGGGAGGAGCGCGTTTCGTCGGCGACGCGACTGGAGAGATGCTCAGGGAGGTGGACCCGACCGAAGGGGCAGCCGGGTCCGGAGGCGGCGGAAACGGCCTGCGGTGGCAGGCCGAGTGCTATGTAGGTCTTGGCGGCACTCCAACGATGGCGGTCGACAGAGAGGTTCTTGAGCCGCCTGGACTGTCGTCGTCGCGGCCTACGACCGGAAACATGTCTGAGCCTGCGGCGCGCGACTGTGCGGATCTGCACATCGTCAGAAATAAAGGCGCCAGTTCATCTTACTGGAGAGACGGTCAGGCCCGTGTAAGATTGAAGATGGGCGTGGGAGGAAAGCCCTTGCGCCCGTGGGTGCGTCCTACATAGCCGCAACGGACGCGGTCGCCGTGAAAGGTCGCCAGCGCGCCGGCCAGGGCCTCACTGACGCAGGCGGAGCCGGGCGCGACATCCGGTTCGATACGCGCGGCGACCACCACGTGGGCGCCGACAACGGCCGGGGTCCTGGTCAGCGGATTGGTTGTCAGGTGCACCGGTCCATAGTGACCGCCGATCCTGAGACCCAGGCTGCGCGGGAGGCCGAGACTTCGAAGGTCCAGCGCGCGATGGGCTTCCTGCAGCGCCAGGGCGGCAATCGCGGCGGCGATCGGCTGATCAAAGACAAGGAAAAGGCCATCACCCCAAGTCTCGACGTGGCATGGGTGCACGTCGAGCCCCTCCACCACCTTGGCCATCTGCCCCATCACCGCGTCGATGAAGGCCGGAATCTGGTCGTCGCGCAGGGCTCCAAACCCCTTTACGTCGGCGAAGAGCATCGCCTTCATAGCGCGCGAGCGGTGCGCCCCGCCGTCCCGCGCGGTGGGTTCGGACACAGGCGCCGGCGGCGGCCGCCGAACCGGGATAACGACCTGACGGCGCCCCCCCTTAGCCCAATAGGCCAGGTCCACCGCCACCCCCGCAGGTCTGGCGGTTGCATGGCCGTCCCAGACCGCCACCTGCAAAGCTTCGGTCGACAGGGTCTGCGCACGCAACACCGCACATCCCATGGCGATCTGGCTGGCATAGGCGAAAACTTGCTCGTCACCGGCATAGGGATCTTGCGAAGCGTAGCGCACGGACGTGGCGCGGGCGAAGCAGCGCTCGAACCGCTCGATCCAGGCCGGCCCGAAAGGCGCGACCGACACCGCGACGAAGGATTCCCTGTTCACCGGCAGCACCAGGTGCAGTTCCGCGCCCGCCTCCAGCAGGGCCTCCGCGAAGACGATGTCGGCCCCCGCTGCCAGGCCGCCATAGGCGAAGCCGACCCCCTGCTCCCGAGATCGGA
>Ga0209023_10000254_pt1 | contig 89162 bp, 94 predicted proteins | sample LakOneMetagenome_FD_187468 | JGI IMG/M metagenome (GOLD analysis project Ga0209023, IMG submission 187468) | Freshwater and sediment microbial communities from Lake Erie, Canada (SPAdes) (version 2) | ecosystem: Environmental > Aquatic > Freshwater > Lentic | place: Lake Erie, Canada... | reverse complement strand
CCGATCTTCGAGGGCCAGCGTCTCGTGGCTGACTTCGATCGGCTCGAAATAGGCGGCCATCATCTGCAGCATCTCGGCATCGATGATGAGCTTTTCAAACGAGGCGATGAGGCCGCCGCCCAGCCAGCCCGCCGCATGCATGATCAGATGCGCGCCGCCCATCATGCTGCCCCACAGCGACATGCCGCTTTCATAGGCGGCCTGCGCATCCACATCATTTGCCGCGGTAACGTTGCTTGAGCGGAAGGGTATGCCGATCAGCCTTGCCAATTGCCCCGAGGCCTGTGCGGCGAGCGTATATTCCGGCGTACCGAAGGCGGGCGCTCCTGATTTCATGTCGACGTTCGAGGTGAAGCCGCCATACATGACGGGGACGCCGGGCCGCACGATCTGGGTGAGCGCTATTCCCGCCAGCGCTTCGGCATGCTGTTGCGCCAGAGCGCCGGCGATGGTGACAGGAGACATGGCGCCCGACAATGTGAAGGGCGTGATGATGTTGCACTGGCCGTGTTCGGCAAATGTGATCAACCCCTCGGCCATCGGAATATCAAGCTGCAAGGGCGAATTGGTATTGATGACGGCGGTGAAGACCGGCTTGTGCTTCAATTCTTCCCGGGTGCGCCCAAGGGAGATGGCCGCCATTTCCAGGGCATCAAGCGCACGTTCGCGGCCCAGACCCTGCGGCTGCCAGTTTTTGTCGAGCAGGGTAATCTCAGCATAATAGAGATCGAGATGGCGGGTCTCGGCGGGAAGATCAAGTGGCTCAAATGGTCCGCCGCCTTCCTGATGGATGATGTTGAGAGATTGCACCAGCTTCAGGTAGTCGCACATTTCGGCATAGGTGCCAGCACGCCTGCCCTTGTCGCGGTCCATGACGTAAGCAGGGCCGCCCACCGATGAAAACAGGCAATGGCTTCCGCCGATCTTCAGATTGCGCGCCCTGTTGCGGGCGGCGATTTCGAAGTGCGATGGCGCTGATGTAATCCGCTCACTGATCATTCCGGGCGGAAAACGCACCCGCATATCAGCCTCATCAACCTCCGCGCCTGCCGAGCGGTAGAGCGACCGCGCCTGCGGTTCAAGCACCCGCATGCCGATCTCCTGGAGAATGGTCAGGGCGGTTTCATGGATGGCCATGATCTGGTCGGAATGCAGAACCTCAATGGCCGCATAGGGCCTGACTGGCTGCTTCCACGGACGCTGCACGATGCCGCCGCTGGTGCGGGCGGGCCTCCGGGCGCGCCGGCTTTCGCGGCCATCCGTCATGATGTCACCCTTTCAATGCGCGTGCTCCGCGCCGGTTCCGTTCCGCCGAACCCCCGCGCAAAGCGGTGCCCGCTGTAGACAGCATCGGCGATGAGCCCCGGCGCCAGGCAATCGCCGATGCGCGTGAGAATCTGGAAGGAGAGATCAGCCCGCGCCTTGAGGTCATGATAGAGACTGTCATCTGGCAGGCGGCCGGTGACGGAAATCAGGGTGCCGCAGGGCAATGACGTTTCCCGGCCTGTGTAGACGCAGGCAAACTTGGCTATCTGCCCATCAGATCCCGACACGGCGAGCAACGGCTTGATCGTGACACCCAGTTCCAGAAGGCGTTTCTGCACGAAAGCCTGTTCGTCCGTATAGGCCGTCCAGGAGGAGGCGATGGGCGCGGGGGTGACGAGTGTCACATCATGCCCTTCGCGTTTCAGCCGTTCAGCCAATGCGCCGCCCATGAAATAATGTTCGTCGTCATAGATGATGACGGGCCCTTCAACGGCAGCACCCGCGAACACATCATCGGGCGTAAGGATGCCGGAGAGCTCTACCGTTTCCTCACCGATGACGCCGATGCCGTCGCGCCGCCAGGTGCTGCCGGTCGCAAGCACCACATGCGGAACAGCGAGATCGGCAATGTCGTCCGCCGTCAAGGCGCTGCCCCGGAAAATCTCTGCATTGGGAAATTTCGTCAGCATATATTCGCGGTGGTCACGCACCCTGATCCAGTTGCCGAGGCCGGGAAGCGATGCCTCGCGCAGCAGGCGGCCGCCAAGCTGATTGCCTTTCTCCGCCAGCATCACGCCATAGCCACGTTTGGCGAGCGCCAGGGCCGCCTCAAGACCCGATGGCCCTCCACCCACGACCAGAATTTTCTCATCGGCGTGGCGCGGCGCAATGCGCTCGGGGTGCCAGCCGCTGCGCCATTCCTCGCCCATGGTAGGATTCTGCGTGCAGCGGATATGCACGGCTTCATTGTTGGCGGAGCGGCAGATATTGCAGCCGATGCATTCGCGGATTTCATCCTCGCGTGCCTCGGCGATTTTCCGCGGCAGGAAAGGATCGGCAATGGAAGGCCGGGCGGCGCCGATCAAATCCTGAATGCCGCGTTTGATCTGGCTCACCATCGTATCGGGAGACGTGAACCGCCCGACGCTCACGACAGGTTTGCTGGTGAGGGATTTGACGAAGGCGACGTGGCGTTCCTGAAAACCTTCCGCCGAGAAGCGCGAACTGCGCGAGTCATTGCCGAGGCTTCCCGAGACATTCACGTCCCAGAGATCGGGCAATTCCGCCAGCAAGGCCACGGTATCGCGGCCTTCCGCTTCCGAGGTGATGCCTTTAGGCCCATGCAGTTCATCGACGGAGAGGCGCAAGGCCACGGCACATGTATCGCCCACGGCGTCTTTCGTATCCTCAAGCAATTCGCGGATCAGGCGGGCGCGGTTTTCAAGCGTTCCGCCATATTCATCGCTACGTGTATTGAGGCGGCGCGAGAGAAACTGAAACGGCAGATAGTCATGCCCGGCATAGACATAGACAATGTCGAAACCCGCCTGCCTGGCCCGAAGCGCCGCCTGGCGCTGCCACTGGCGGAAACTCCGGATGTCGGACTTGTCCATGGCGCGCGCCGTGGCGATGGGGCTGAACATGCCGGGCCTTGCGGAGGGTGCGAGCAGCGGCTCCCGCGTCTGCCGGTTGGCGCCATGCGAGCCGCCATGCCACAGCTCAATCCCGGCCAGGCTGCCATGGGCGTGAATGGCATCGGCGATTTTCGCCACGTCCCGCATGTCTTGGTCATCCCAGAGCCTCAGGAAGCCGAAGGGCGAGTCATCGCAACTGGGATCAATGGAACAATATTCCGTGCAGACCACGCCCCAGCCGCCTTCCGCCTTGATGCCGCGCACGGCGGCGGAAGATTGCACCCGCGTCATCCCCATGCCGATGGCATGCGGCGTCTGATAGAACCGGTTGGGCGCCGTGACGGGGCCAATCCGCACCGGCTCGAAGAGAATGTCGTAACGGGGATTTCTTGCCATCTTGCCAGTCACCATAGCTTATTATATGGTCGTTCAACAAGAGCAGGGAGCGCCTGGTGGCAAAGGTCCGGACAGATTTTCCACGCGATGTGAAAATCGTCGAGAATCTCTTTGTCCAATTGAAGGATGGAACCAGGCTGGCCGCGAAAATGTGGCTGCCCGCGGATGCGGATGAACACCCCGTTCCCGCCCTTCTTGAATATATCCCCTACCGCAAGCGTGACGGCACAAGGCTGCGCGATCAAGGCATGCATATGTATTTCGCGGGCCACGGCTATGCCTCGATCCGTCTCGACATTCGCGGCACCGGCGACAGCGATGGGCTGATCGATGATGAATATACGGTGCAGGAGCAGAAGGATGGCTGCGAGGCCATCGCCTGGATCGCCAAGCAGAACTGGTGTGACGGCAAAGTCGCGATGTTCGGCATTTCCTGGGGCGGCTTCAATGCGCTGCAGATCGCGGCACGCCAGCCGCCTGCGCTCAAGACCATCATCACGGTCGGCTCGACTGACGATCGTTACGCCACCGACATTCACTGGGTGGGCGGCTGCCTGTCGAAAGACAATTTCGACTGGTCCTCCACCATGTTCGCGCACAATGACCTGCCGCCCGATCCGGAGATCGTCGGTGATCGCTGGCATGAGATGTGGCGGGAGCGGATCGCCCACAACACGCCGTGGATCCTGAAGTGGATGCGCCACCAGCGGCGTGATGCCTTCTGGAAACAGGGATCGGTCTGCGAGGATTTCTCCAAGATCAGGATTCCCGTCTATGCCGTCAGCGGCTGGGCCGACAATTATTCCGAAAGCGTGCCGCGCCTGCTGGAAAAACTGAGCGGCCCCCGCATGGGGCTGGTGGGGCCATGGGCGCATTCCTATCCGCAGGATGCGGCGGTGGCGCCCTCGATCGGCTGGTTGCAGGAAGCGCTCCGTTGGTTCGATCACTGGCTCAAGGGCATCGACACCGGCATCATGAAAGAGCCGATGTATCGTGTGTGGATGCAGGACTCCGTACCGCCCCGCACCTGCTATCTCGAACGGCCCGGCCGCTGGGTGGCGGAGAAAAGCTGGCCGTCGCCGCGCATCAGGCTGGAAAAGCATGTTCTGGGTGCGGACGGCACCTTGTCGGGGCGGAAAGGCGCTGTGCGCAAGCTCTCCATCTGTTCGCCGCTGTGGGTGGGTGCGGGTGCGGGCGAGGTCGGGCGCTATGGCGAGGATGCCGACTGGGCGGTGGACCAGCGCGAGGATGATGGCGGATCGCTCGTCTTCACCAGCGCAGCCCTGACGCGCAAGACGGAGATCCTCGGCGCGCCGCAGCTTCATCTCGAGTTTTCATCCGACAAGCCGCAGGCGCTGGTGGCCGTCAGGCTCAACGATGTGGCGCCTGATGGCAGTTCCACCCGTGTCACGGTGGGCTTTCTCAATCTCACCCATCGCGACAGCCATGAGCACGCCAAGCCGCTGGTTCCGGGCAAGATCTATCGCGCCACGGTGGATCTTGACGACATCGCGCATGTATTCCCGAAGGGCCACCGCATCGCCGTTTCGATCTCCACCACCTATTGGCCGATTGCCTGGCCTTCGCCAGACCTCGCAACGCTCACCATCACAGCGGGAAAAAGCTGGCTCGAACTTCCCGTCCGCCCGCCAGCCGTGGAGGACAAGAAGCTTCGGCCTTTTGCCGAGCCCGAGCAGGCGCCTGATGTTGAGTCCATCGCCATTCCTTTCGAACGCAAACACCGCCGCAGCGTCACGCGGGATTTGCTGTCGGGGAAGATCACCGTCGATTTCCCGCGCTGGACACTGGCGCAGGAGATTCCCGACATCCGGCAGACGCAAATCTGCGAGGGCCTATCGCGCTATACGATCACCGATGGCGATCCCCTGTCGGCCAAGGTTGAAACGGATTTCCGCATCGAGTTCAGGCGTCCGCATGGCACGATCGTGCATCACAGCACCGGCAGCATGACGTCAACAGCCACCCATTTCATTGTCGGCATGCACCTTGAAGTCTTCGAGGATGGCGCACCCATCTTCGAACGCAGGTGGAACGAGAGGTTCAAACGTGACATGGTTTGACCGTCTTCACCCAGACGTTCACCCAAGCGGAGGCGCGTCGATCCGGTGCTGAACTATGCGATCAAGCGCATTCTTCTGGCCTTGCTGATCCTCTTCACGGTGATGCTGGCGATGTATGCGATGGTCTTTCTGGTTCCGGGCGATCCCGCCTCTCTGGGGCTTGGCCCCCGCGCAACGCCCGAACTCAAGCAGCAACTGACCGAGCGCATGGGATTGGACCAGCCACTTCCCGTTCAGGTCTACCGCTTCTTCCGCAATGCGTTGACCGGCGATCTTGGCTACGACGTGTGGTCGAAACGCCCGGTGTTCGACGAGATCGCCGAGGTGTTTCCGAAAACGCTCATTCTGGGCGTGGCGGCGCTGAGCTGGGCGCTTGTTCTGGGGATCGCGCTGGGATGCGCGGCCGTCGTCTATCGCGGCACGTTCATTGACCGCCTGCTGGGCATTCTCTCGGTGAGCGTCATTGCCGTGCCCTCTTTCGTCATCGCCATTTATGCCCTGCTGATTTTCGCGGTGTGGCTGCAATGGCTGCCGGCCATCGGTGCCGGCGAAGCGGGGAATCTGTGGAGCCAGTTTCTGGCGCTCTTGATGCCGGCCTTTGCCATCGGTGCGGGCTGGGTCGGCTATCTCGCCCGCATGGTGCGCGCGGCGATGCTGGAGGTGATGGGGCAAAGCCATATCCGCACCGCAAGGGCCTTCGGCCTGCCGGAATCGCGCGTTGTCTACAAATACGCGCTGCGCATCGCCATCATTCCTGCCATTTCGATCATCGCGGTGGGGCTCGGCAGCATTCTGTCGAGCGCGGTATTCGTCGAAACCGTGTTCACGCGGCCGGGCATTGGCACGCTCATCACCGCCGCCGTGCAGAAACGGAATTATCCTGTTGTGATGGGCACGGTTCTGGTGATGACGGCCTTCTATCTCGCTGTTGTCACATTGGCCGATCTGCTGATCGCCAGGCTCGATCCAAGGGTGCGCGATGTTCTCCGCAGCTGAAGCGATTTTCCGCTCGCCCGCACTCCGCGCGCTGCTCAGGGATCCGATGGGCCGCATGGGAACCATTCTGGTCCTGGGCTTCGCCGTGATGGCGCTCTTCGCGCCGTGGCTCGCGCCCTATGATCCGGTGAAGATCGACGTCATGCACAAGTTCCTGCCGCCCGGCCTGTCGCACTGGGCAGGCACCGACCAATTGGGGCGCGATACGCTGTCGCGCCTGATTTATGGCGCGCGCACGGCGCTCTTCATCGCCGTGTTCTCGACCACCTCGGCGGGCTTCTGCGGCCTGCTTCTGGGACTGACAGCCGGCTTCGGCCCGCGCTGGCTGGATGCGATCCTGGTACTTCTTTTCGATTCCATGAGTTCGCTGCCGATGATCATGTTCGCCCTTGCCGTCATCACGGTGCTGGGGCCCGGAACCGGCACGCTGATCTTCGTCATCATTCTCGTCTCGATCCCAGGCTATGCGCGGCTGATCCGGGCGCAGACGCTGACGTTGCGCTCCAGCGACTTTGTGCTTGCTGAGCGCGCGATGGGCGCTTCGGCAGCGCGCATCATGCTGGTGCATCTCCTGCCCAACGTCATAGGGCCGCTGGTGATCGTGCTCAGCATGGATATTCCCGTCGTCATCATGCTGGAAGCGGGCCTGAGCTATCTCAACCTCGGCGTCAGGCCGCCCACGCCGTCATGGGGAAACATCCTCTATGACGGATACACCTCGCTCCGCGCCGCGCCCACCATGGTCATTGCCGCAGGATTGGCACTCGTTCTCGCCACGCTGGGCTTCACCTTCCTCGGCGAAGGCCTTAGGGACGCGCTCGACCCCAAGCTGCAGACGCGGGGGCCCAGATGAGGGACGTGCTGCTATCGGTCGATGATCTTTCGATTGCCTATCGCACCGGGCAAGGCAGCGTCCAGGCGCTCCGCCACGCCAGCCTGGAGGCGCATGCGGGCGAAGTGGTCGGCATCATGGGCGAGAGCGGCTGCGGCAAGTCCACGCTCGCCTCGGCGATCATCAATCTCCTCAATGCCAATGCCGAAGTCACTTCCGGCGCTGTGAGGCTCAAGGGCCACGATATCCTGACCCTGCCGCGCAAGGCCCAGCGCGCCGTTCGCGGCCGCCATATCGCCATGGTGTTTCAGGACCCCATGACATCGCTCAATCCGGTCTTCACCATCGGCACGCAGCTTGTCGATTTCCAATATCATCTCGAAAATTCCGCCGCTGAAAAAATGGCGCGCGCCGAAGCCATATTGAAGCGGGTGGGAATTCCCGATCCGGCCCTGTGCCTCCGCCGTTTCCCGCATGAACTGTCGGGCGGCATGCGCCAGCGCGTGTCGATTGCCGCGGCGCTTCTCATGCAGCCCGAGGTGCTGGTGGCGGATGAACCGACCACCGCGCTCGATGTCACGATGGAAGCGCAGATCATTCATCTGCTGCGCGAACTCCGCAATGACTATGATGGCGCCATCATCGTGGTCACGCATCATCTGGGCGTCATCGCCGAACTCTGCGACACCGTCTATGTGATGTATGCGGGCGAAGTGGTGGAGGCGGGCCCGGTCATGGATATCTTTCATGCTCCCGTTCACCCCTATACGCGCGCGCTCATCGCCTGCGATCCGGCGCATCTCGAAGAAGAGACGGATGCTCTTCCCACCATCCCGGGCCGCGTACCCGATCTCATTCATCCGCCCGCCGGATGCAGTTTCGCCGACCGTTGCAGCATCGCCTCGGATCGCTGCCGCGAAGAGCCGCCGCCGTGGATCAACGTCACGCCGCTGCACGGCGGCCTGTGTCACAAGATTTCGCCATGACAGCGCTCCTTGAGGTGAAAGACGTGAGCGTGAGCCTGCCGCTGTCCGGCGGCCTGTTGCCGTGGAAGGCCGGAAGCCTGAACATTCTCGATCAGGTAAGCCTCGCGATGGACAAGGGCGAGACCTTCGGCATCGTCGGTGAATCGGGATCCGGCAAGACAACGCTGGCCCGCGCCGTGATGGGCCTCATGCCCATTTCAGGCGGCACGATGGAGTTCGATGGCGCGGCGCTTTCAACACAAGCTGCGTTCACCCGCATGCGCCGCGCATCGGCCATGATGTTTCAGGATGCGGTCGCCTCCTTCAGCCCGCGCATGACCATAGGCTCGGCGATTACCGAGCCCTTCATCATCAATGGCGTTGCGGTGGAAGACCGCCGCGCCAAGGCCGGAGAACTGCTGTCGCGCGTCGGCCTTTCCCCCTCACTCGCGGCGCGCTATCCGCATGAATTATCAGGCGGCCAGGCGCGGCGGGCAGGCGTGGCGCGGGCCCTGGCGCTCAATCCGCAACTGGTCATCGCCGATGAGCCGACGGCGGGGCTTGATGTTTCCGTGCAGGGCGAAATTCTCAATCTGCTGGGAAGCCTGAAAGCCTCGCTCTCTCTCAGCTATCTCATCATCACGCATAATTTGGCGCTGGTGCGCCATGTGACGGACAGGATCGCCGTCATGTATCTGGGGCGGCTGGTCGAGACAGGCCCGACGCGGCAGGTGTTTCGCGCGCCCCTTCATCCCTATACGAAAAGCCTGATTGCGTCGGAGCCCAAGCCCGATCCCCGCAAGCGCCGCGCCGATCTGGCGATCCGGGGCGAAATCCCAAGCCTGCTGCGGCGTCCCTCGGGATGCGAGTTCCATACCCGTTGCGCCATGGCGCAGGACCGCTGCCGCCAGGAAAAACCGGAGTTGAGAACCACGCCCACGGGGCGCGGCGTGCGCTGCCATTTTGCCGACGTGACTGCGCAACCAACATAAAGGAGGAAACAATGAAAGACGCATGGAGAACCGACCGCCGCGGGCTGATCAAGGCCGGTGGCGCCTTGTTTGCAGGATTGGCGCTGGGCCCAAAGCTCGCATGGTCCGCCGATGGCGATACGCTGCGCTTGCGGGCGCTGGCGGATTTTCAGGTGCTGGACCCCAAGGGCATCATCGGTGAACTGGATGACATCATCCCCCGCTGCACGCAGATCACCCTGATCCGCCTGGGCGATATCCGCGACGGCAATGAAACGTCGAACTGGGGGGCGGAAAAGATCGAGTGGACCGATCCCAAGACCATCGCCTTCACGCTCCGCGATGGCCTCAAATGGAACAACGGCTTCGGGCCGGTCACGGCGGAAGATGTAAAATTCTCCTTCGAGCGCATCAAGGGCACGGATTCCGCCTGGGCCTATCAGTTTGAAAAGCTCGATCATGTCGAAGTGGTGGATGCCCGCTCCGGCATTATCCACCTCACTGAACCGTTCAAGCCTTTCTGGGTGATCGCGCTGCCCTATTATGGCGGCCATATCGTGTGCAAGGCGGCGGTGGAAAAGGCGGGCGGCAGCTACACCACCACGATCCCCGCGCAGTGCGGCCCCTATTTGCTCGACAAATGGGAGCAGAACCAGAAGGTGACGCTGGTGGCAAACCCCGACTGGACGGGTCCCAAGCCTGCCTTCTCCCGCATCGAATATTATATCGTCGCTGACGATCAGGCAGCACTGCTGGCTTATGAGGCCGATGCCTTTGACTATACGCGCGTTGCCGTGAATGCGGTGAAGCAGCTGAAGGCGGCCATGCCGAAAGGCGCCACCCTCATCGAGGCGCAATCGACCCGCTATATCTGGCTCACCATCAACATGAACAGCCCCAAGCTCAAGGACCTGAAGGTGCGGCAGGCCGTTCAGTATGCCTATGACGGCGATGCCGTGCTGCAGGGCGCATTCGATGGGCTGGTGCAGCGTTCCGCGGGCGTTGTGCAGCCGGGCACGAAATTCGCGCGGGCGAAAAACAATATTGCCGTGCGCGATGTCGACAAGGCCAAGACCTTGCTGGCCGAGGCCGGCGTGTCCGGTCTTTCGCTCAACCTGGTGACGCTCACCGATTCCACCTCGCAGGCCATCGCCCAGATCATTCAGGCAAGCCTCGCCGATGCGGGCATCACGGTTGAAATCCAGCCCACCGAGGACGCAGCCTATTGGGCCCTGGGCGACAAGACAAAAGGCGACGCCTACAAAACTCTTGAGCTGGTGCTGATGGATTTTGCCGGCGGCATTGATCCAACGGAGAATCTGGTATGGTTCCGGCCCGATCAGATCGGCGTCTACAACTGGTCGTTCTTCGACAGCAAGGAGTTCGAGGACCTCTATCAGCAAGGCCTCGTGGAACAGGATGATGCGAAGCGCAAAACCATCTTCAACCGCATGGAAGATCTGATGGAGGATTCCGGCGGCTTCATTTTCATTTGCTTCGAGCCGCTGCTGGTGATCCATGACGATACGTTCAAGCCCGTCATTCTCGCCGACGGGCATCCTGACCCCACGCAATTCACCAAGGCATAGAACTTGCGCGGCGCGGTTTCGGCCGCGCCGCTTTCCTGCATGAAAAAATCAAAGCCTGCAAAATCCGAACCCCGCTTCCGCCGCATCGCGCCGGAAGAACGGCGCGCGCATCTGATCGAGGCCGGGCTGGCCTGTCTCGCAAGGGGCGGCATTCTCGGCTTCACCATCGACCAGATTTGCGCCGAAGCAGATGTGTCACGCGGCCTCATCACTCATCACTTCGGATCAAAGGATGGGTTGCTGGCGGCTGTCTATGAAACCATGATCGGCCGCCTGCTCTCCGTGTTGGAAAAACCGGAAGGTAGCGGGCAGAGCCATATCGCGGCAATCATTGATGCCGTCTTCGGGCGCGATGCAGCGCACCACGGCAGCCAGCGCATCTGGCTGGCGCTGTGGGGCGAGATCGCCAACAACCCCGCCCTTCTCAAAATGCATCGCAAACAATATGCCCGCTACCGCAGCGGCGTGGAGGCGGCGCTCTCGGCACTGGCGCGCGAGCGCGGCGTCAACGCCGATGTGCCCTTCATCGCCATGATGTTCATCTCGCTGGTGGACGGGCTCTGGCTGGAGTGGAGCATCGATTCCCGCCAGATTTCCGCCAACGAGGCCCGCGATGCCTGCTACCGCCTGCTTGAGCCGTTATTCGGCAGATTGTAATACCGCTTAACGTGTGCATATGCTGATGGAAACTCACAGTGAGCGTTGTTCTTGCTCATAGAAACGAAACTCCGCCCGCCGGTCCTCGGCGCTAATCTCATCGCGCGGGACGCGCTGATGTGCAGGCTGGAGGCCGCCGCCGGCGCAAAAGTATTGCTCGTGTCAGCCCCGGCGGGTTTCGGCAAGAGCACCCTGCTTGCTCAATGGGTGCAGCATCTGCGCACGCTGGGAACCTCCGCTGGATGGTTGTCCATCGACGCGCAGGATAATGACCTGGGCCGGTTTCTTGAATATTTCGTTGTTGCGCTCAATCGGGTCGATCCGCTGCTTGCAGCCAGCACGATTGCGCTTCTCCGCTCGAGTCCGGTGTTGCCCGTCGATTCGATCCTCACCACGCTCATTAACGACTTGAGCAACCGGACGCAGGACCTCTTCCTGGTTCTCGACGATTGCCACCATCTCGTCTCGCCCGAGATCGGCAATTTCCTCGACACCCTTCTGGCCTACGCGCCGCAGGGCTTTCATCTCGTTCTGGCCACGCGCGGCGCGGTTCCGCTTCGCGTTGCCAACATGCGCGTCAAGGGCCACATGTTGCAGATTGATGATTCGCACCTGCGTTTCTCGCTTGCCGAGGCAGAGCAATTCCTTAACGACGCACGCGCATTGGATCTTGCGGCATCCGATGTGGTGGCATTGCAGCATCGTACCGAAGGCTGGATTGCGGGACTGCAGCTTGCGTCCCTGTCGCTCGCCGACCGGTCGGACCGCGCCGAATTTGTGCGCCGCTTTTCCGGCACGGACCGCGACATTGCGGATTTCCTTGTTCACGACGTACTCGACCGGCTTCCCGCTGAAACCATCAGCTTCCTGCTGAAGACCTCGATCCTCGAACGGTTTTCCGCCCCGCTTGCCGATCATGTGACGGGAACGGGAAACGGCGAGACGATGATCGGCGTGATCGGGGCCGCCAATTTGTTTCTCGTTGCGCTGGATCGCGACCAGACGTGGTTCCGCTATCATCATCTTTTTTCGGAACTGTTACGGTCGCTTCTGGTGAAGCGCTGGCCCGCCGAAGTCGCTTCGCTTCACCTGAAGGCCGCCGAATGGCTGTCACAACATGATCTCACCAATGACGCGGTGCATCACGCGCTCGCGGCGGGTAATCGCGAGCTCGCGGCGGATCTTGTGGAATCCTGCTGCATGCCCCTCATCATGCAGAGTCACATCACACGGGTCAGTGAATGGCTGAACAACCTGCCGGCTGAACTCGTCGCTACGCGGCCCAGGCTGCAGCTCGCGCAGGTGTGGGTGCTCTTCCATATGAGCCGCCCGCGCCCCGCCGCATCGATCCTCAAGTTGGCGCGTAACGCGATCAGCGAGAGCGAACGCAATGGCCGCCTGCAACCCCGCGATGCCGATGAATTTCGCGCCGAATTGCAGGCACTTACGGCGGGAGTCATCAGCGCGGCGGACCGTTCGGCGACGGCGGCACGGCTTGCCACGCGCTGGCTGGCGCGGTTTCCTGAAAATCAGCATTTCGCCAAGGGCACGCTCGGCAATGTTCTGGGCTTCTGCCATTATTCGATGGGTGATCTTGAAGCGGCGCGGCTTGCCTGCATGCGGGGGCGTGAGTCACACCAGCAGGTGCAGTCGGTTTTCGGCATCGTCTATTCGGATCTCATTCTTGGCCTCATCGAAAAATCCGCCGGAAACTTGCGCGCCGCCCACGATCTGTTTACCCGCGCCACAAAACATGCGCGCGATGAGCTGGGCACTGGCTCCTATGCCGAAGCAATGGTCGGTGTCTTCGAGGTGGAGCTGCTTTACGAGTGGAATGATCTCGCGGCGGCAGAAAACCTGCTGCAGCAGCACCGACAGATCATCGAGGAATGCGGCCTCGTCGTCCATGACATGAGTTGCAAGCTCCATGTGGCGCGGCTTGCCATGGCCCATGGGCGGCACGATGAGGCGCTCACGGTTCTCGAACGCGCCGAACGGCAGGGCTTGCAGAACCGCTACCGCCGCCTGTTCGCGACAGCGCTCCATGAACGGGTCAAGCTGCTGCTGTCGCGCGGTGACGTTCTGGCGGGGCGCATGGTTCTCAAGGCGCGCGGCATCGATGATTCGTGGATCGCTTCCGAACGTTCGATGCGGCCCGCGAGCGAGCCGGAACATCTGGCCTTCGCGCGGCTGCTCATTGCCGAGGAGCGCCCGGAAGCGGCGCTCCGCATTCTTGATCGCCTGGCCGAGCGCCAGCGCCGCGATGGCAGGCTCAGGCGCTTCGCGCAGGTGCGCGCTGTCGCGGCGATTGCCGCCTACCGGGCGGGCGATGCTCTTTCGGCGCTGGCGGCGCTCGTCGATTCCATATCCCTCATGGCGCCGCAACGGGCCGTACGAAGCCTGATCGAGGAAGGGCCGGCATTTCAGGACGTCATTGCCTTTGGCCGCGAGCGCATCCCGTCCTGGAAGATGAATGGCAATATCGGCACCTTCGTCACGGCATTGATGGCCGATGGTGAAACTCACCCATCGATGCCGCGTCAGCCGGCGCGGGGAAGGCCGCAATTCAGCGCCCGCGAGGCTGAGGTGGCGCGGCTGCTCACCCATGGTCAGAGCAATCGCGATGTCGCCCGCAACCTCGCGCTTGCGCCCGATACGGTGAAATGGCACCTCAAAAACATCTTCGGCAAGCTGGGTGTTTCCAACAGGACGCAGGCCGTGCTGCGCCTTCAGGAACTGGGTCTTGGAGGCATGGGAAAGTCGCAGCCGGGGCAGTGGCAGTAGCCCACCCCTTTGGGTGGTTCGACGGAAGCGCCGTTACCCGTCAGGGGCGGGACAGATGCGATCCGCAATGACAGCATTGCAGCGCTGGACGATTTGTTGCGGGGCGCGCGGATGGCGACGGGGTTTGTTTTTCACGAACTTTACATGTGGCACAACACGTGGAACTGGGCCCAGGTGTTTCCGCCGAGCCTGACTGTCCAGCCCGGCGAACATGCCGAAAATCCCGAAACGAAGCGGCGGCTCCGCAACCTGATCGAAGTTTCGGGTCTTCTCGACCATCTCATTCCCCTGAAGCCGCGCTATGCGACAGAGGCGGAGATCGGCCGTTTTCATACGCCGGACTATATCGCCCGCATCAAGGAAATGAGCGCGGGGTCAGGCGGCGATACGGGCGCGCTCACGCCATTCGGCACAGGCAGTTTCGAGATTGCCCAGCTCGCCGCCGGTGGCGCCATGGTGGCTTTTGATGCGGTGATCACCGGCAAGGTGAAGAACGCCTACGCATTGATCCGGCCACCCGGCCACCACGCCATAGCCAAGCTCGGCATGGGCTTCTGCCTGTTCGGCAACGCGGTGATCGCCATCATGCATGCGCGCGCGGTGCACGGGATTGGCCGCGTCGCCACGGTGGATTGGGATGTTCATCATGGCAATGGCACGCAATCGGCGTTTTACAGCGATCCTTCAACGCTCACCATTTCGCTGCACCAGGATAATCTCTTCCCTGCCAAGTCAGGAGGCCTTGCCGAAACGGGCGAGGGGGCCGGCAAGGGATACAACATCAATATTCCGCTTCCCCCCGGGAGCGGCAACGGGGCCTATGTGGAAGCGTTCCGCAAGGTGGTGATTCCCGCGTTGCGCAAGTTCAGGCCGGAATTGATCGTTGTGCCATCGGGTTTTGATGGCTCAGGCGTTGATCCGCTCGGCCGCATGATGATCTCTTCGGATGCCTATCGCACCATGACGAAAATGCTGCTTGAGGCGGCGGACGAATTGTGCGGCGGGCGCCTCGTCATGACTCACGAAGGCGGCTACTCGGCCATGTATGTTCCCTATTGCGGGCTTGCGGTGCTGGAGGAGATGTCCGGCGTCCACACGGGGGTTGCGGACCCTTGGGCGCCGCTCATGGCTGATTGGGGCCAGCAGGATCTGCAACCCCATCAGGCTTCACTGATCGCCCAGGCCGCCGAATTGCTTTCGGGTATCAAGTAACAATCAAAACGAGGGAAAACAGGAATGGAAACGAAACTTTCAAGGCCCAACATTATTCCGAGTCGCCGCAACTTTCTGAAAGGAGCCGCAGCGCTTGGCGGGAGTGCCGCGATGCTTGCGGCAATGAATGACGGCGCCCGCGCCGCAGGCGATCCGATTCCCGTGGGCCAGGCGGCGCCGCTCACCGATTTCGCCGCCGCCGACGGAGTGGAATTCAAGAACGGCCTGACACTGGCATGCGAGGAAATCAACGCGCTCGGCGGCATCCTCGGCCGCCCGCTTGAGCCCTATTTCGAAGACACCAAGCAAATGGGCGATGCCACCAACGTGCAGGCCGTGCAGCGCCTCATTGACCGGCACTCGGTCCATGCGGTCATCAACGGCTACAATATTGGTTCCGGTGCCGCCATCCAGGATGTGATCGCCGACTCCGGCATCGTTTATGTTCACTACGACACGACGATCGGCCACAACAATCTCATCAAGTCCGATCCCGAAAAATATTTCGGCTCCTTCCAGGGCGATCCCGCCGAATACTGGTACGGCCCTGGCTTTCTAAAATTCCTGCAGCAGCTTGAAGAGGCGGGCAGTTACAAGCGCGCCAACAACAAGATGGCGGTGATCCTTTCGGCTGGCGTCTATGCCGCCAATATTGCCAACGCCATCAAGGAAAAGGCGAAAGACTTTGGCTGGGAGATCAGCCTGTTCGAAACGGTGAATGTGCCCATTTCCGAATGGGGCCCGACGCTCGCCAAGATCCGGCAGGATCCCCCGGCCGTCATCGCGGTCACCCATTTCCTGCCCGCCGACCTTGCGCAATTCATGGTGCAGTTCGTTCCCAACCCGACGAATAGCCTCATCTATATGCAATATGGCCCCTCGATCCCGGCCTTCCGCGATATCGCCAAGGATGCATCGAAAGGTGTTGTCTATGCGACAGTCGTTGGCGCGCTGCAGGATGAGATCGGTTCGGCGTTTGAAAAGCGGTACAAGGCGAAATTCGGTGAAAACGCAGGCCATAACAGCGGCGCGCAGCCCTATGACGGCTGCTATGTCTGGGCAACCGCGGCAAGCCTTGCCGGCGGAACCGGTGAGCCTGGCAACGATGCGCAGAACCGCAAGGTGGCGGATCGCATGCGCTCGCTCATTTGGCGCGGTGTTGCGGGCACCACGCGCTTCATTCCGCAGGAACAGGCGGCCTATTCCTACCCAACGCAAGTGAAAGACTCCTCGCTTGGCATGCCGCACCAGTTCCTGCAGATTCAGGATCCCGCCAAGGGCGGCCTGCTGATCGCGCCGATGCCTTATGACACGGCGAAATTCATGCTGCCGCCCTGGATGAAGGCGTAAGCGGAATCGATATGACATGATGGCCAGCGGCGGCGCGCCTTTGCTTTCCTGCAAGAATGTGAGCAAGCATTTTGGCGCGCTCGCCGCGGTCAAGAACCTGAGCTTCGATGTCTATCCGGGTGAGGTATTGGGAATCGGCGGCCCCAATGGCGCGGGCAAGACGACGCTGTTCGAGGTCTGCTCGGGGCTCAATCCCGCGACCGCCGGCAGCGTCATCTTTGGCGGCCGCGACATCACCCATCTGGCGCCGGAAGCGATCTGCCATGCGGGAATAGCCCGCACGTTTCAGCTCAATGCCTGTTTTGATTCCCTGAGCGTTGCGGACAATGTCCGCGTCGCTGCCTATTTCGGCCGCGGCAACCGGCGGTTTCCCGGCCTTCGTGTCGGAAAACTCACAGACGAATTGGCCGATGCGGCGCTTGAAGCCGTGGGCCTGTCTTCCAAACGGAGGATGATCGCGGGAGAACTGCCCGTGCTTGATCGCAAGATGCTGATGCTTGCGGGCGCCATCGCCACGCAGCCGAAACTGTTGCTCATGGATGAGCCGGTGGGCGGCCTCAATCCGAAGGAAATTGACCTGATGATGGAAGCTGTGCGCAAGATCGCGGCAAGCGGCGTCACCATCATGCTGATAGAGCATGTCATGCGCTTCCTCGTGCAGCTTTCAACGCGCGTCCTCATCATGCATCACGGCGAGAGCATCTACGCGGGTCCGCCCGATGGGCTCACGAAGGACAAGACAGTGGTTGATGTCTATTTGGGTCAGGGCGCATCGAAGCGGCTTGAGGCGATGATGGAGCGGAGGGCGCAATGACGGCTCTGCTTCAGGTTGAAGGCCTTTCGGTTGGATACGGCTACCAGAAGGTGATCCATGATCTCTCCTTTACGGTGAGCGAAGGCCAGTTCGCCGCCCTCATAGGGCCCAATGGCCATGGGAAGACAACGCTGCTGCGGGCGATTTCCGGCTTAATCCGGCCGTGGTCCGGAACGGTGAGCCTCGCGGGTGCCCGGATCGACACGTTGCGGGCGGATGAAATCGTCGCCGCCGGCATCGTGCATGTGCCGCAGGGCGATCTGCTTTTTCCCGGCATGACGGTTTTGGAAAACCTGCTCATGGGCGCCTACCTGCCGGAAGCCGCGGCACATGAGGCGCACAGGCTTGAGGAAGTTTACGCCCTGCTGCCGAAACTCAAGGAACGGCGCAACCAGATATCAAGCACGTTGTCTGGAGGCGAGCGCCGGATGGTGGGCATTGGCCGCGGCCTGATGACAGGCGGGCGCATTCTCATGCTTGATGAACCGTCGCTGGGCCTGGCACCCATCGTCATTGACCAGATCTACGAAGTGATCGTTTCCCTCCGCAAGGCTGGCCGCACCATTCTTATGGTGGAGGAGAATGCCAGCCGCGCGGCGGAAATCGCCGATGTGCTGCATCTTCTCGACAATGGCGAATTCGCCTGGTCCGGAAGCGGTGCGGAATTCCTGTCGCGCCCTGAAATCCTCGCAACCTATCTGGGAGGCTGACATGGACGTGATCGTACAAATCATCGCGTCAGGCCTGACACTCGGCGCCATGTACGCGATTTCAACGGTGGGCCTGGCGCTCGTCTACGGCTCGCTCAACATGCTCAACATGGCCCACGGTGCTCTGCTCGCCTTCGGTGGCTATGTTTGCTTCTATGCGATGACGGCGCTGGGGCTTCCCGGTTTGGCTGGCGTAGCCGCGGCGATGATCGTCTGCGGATTTCTCGGGCTTGCCATTTATCTGCTTGCGGCGCGCCCCATGCTGGCTTCGCGCAATTTCGAAACGCAGATCTTCATTGCGACGATTGGCATCGGCGCCATTCTCGAAAATGTGATTCTCCGGCTGTTCGGGCCGCAGCCCGCCGCGCAGCCGCTCAACCTGACGGGCGCGCTCGTCATCGGAAACGTTCACATTCCCTACCAGAACATCCTCATTCTCGCCGTTGCGGTTGCTATGATGGCGGCGGTCGCTTTCATCCTTAACCGCACGCGCACCGGCCGCGCCATCCGGGCAACGGCCCAGAATCGTGACGCGGCACAACTCATGGGCGTGCGGATCGGGTGGGTCTATGCGCAGGTCCTGGCCTTTTCCGGAGCGCTAGCCGCACTCTCTGGCATCATGATCAGCTCGCTCTCCGGCCTTTTGCCCAATATGGGCGGCGATCCCATGCTCAAGGCCTTCGTCATCTGCGTTGTCGCGGGGCTCGGAAATGTTTTTGGCGCGGCATCCGCGGCAATCGTTCTGGGCTTGCTTGAGGCGGTCATCGCATATCTGTTCGGCGTGCAGTACAGCTTCGCCATCCTGCTGCTGATCGTCATCGCCGTGCTGATCTGGCGCCCCTATGGAATATTTGGCCGTCAACAGGTGGTGCGTCTGTGACCCAGCTCCGCCGGGATTTTGTCACCTGCCTCGCGCTGATTGCCATCATGGCCTTGGTGCCGCTGTTTATCGGGACACGCTATGTCATCACGCAGATGACGCTGTTCTTTATCTGGGCCATCGTCGTCACGCAGTGGAATCTGGTGCTCGGCGTTGCGGGTATCTTTTCCCTGGCGCAAATGGCGCTTTTCGCCGTGGGCGCCTATGCCACGGCCATGCTCGGCTATTATTTCGCTGTGCCAATGATCCTCGCAATGCCGGCGGCAGGGCTGGTCACCGTTGCCGTGAGTATCATCATCGGGCTTGCATGCCTCCGGTTGCGTGGCCCCTATGTGGCGCTGCTGACGCTTGCCATCGCGCAGGTGATATACCTGATCATCGTCAACGACACGGACTGCTTCACCAATCCTCCATCCGGCTGCATGCCGATGTTTGGCGGTGTGCGTGGCTTCTCCCGCTTCGGTGATCTTGGATTTCGCAAATTGCTGGGGTCGCATTGGTATGTTGCCCACTATTACGTAGGCCTCGCTCTCGCTGGCTTGGCGATTGTCTTCTCCATTGTCGTCATGCGGGGGCCGCTGGGCCTTGCATTCCAGGCACTTCGCGACAATCCGGACTATGCCATGTCGCGGGGCGTCAGCAGGTTCAAGTATCAGCTCTGGGTATTCGGCCTGTCGGCCTTTTTTACGGGATTGGCCGGAGCATTCTATGCCGTGCAGTTCGGGGTTGTTGGCCCGATCGTGTTTTCGCTGTCGATGTTGCTGTTTCTGATGGCAATGATCGTCGTCGGCGGAATGGGATCCGTTTGGGGGCCGATCCTCGGCGCCGCCATCCTCATGCTTGCCGATGAAGGTATGCGCGAAATCGGAGACTGGCGGGATATCGGTCTGGGGCTGATCCTCGCCGTATTCGTCATCTTCCTGCCACGCGGCCTGGTCGGCTTGAAATTTCCGCGATCTTGAGTGCGGCTACGCGCACAGATCACGATTGCTGGCGTATCAATTGAAGCCGGAGGAGATGGTGGTGGAGCCAGGCGGAATCGAACCGCCGACCTCTTGAATGCCATTCAAGCGCTCTCCCAACTGAGCTATGACCCCGTATTTCCATCGAAAACGCCGCTTGGGGGCGGCGAAGCGGGGCGGAACCTAGTTCCGCCGCGCCGAACAAGCAAGCGAAAAACGGATCAGGGTTCCTCTTCTTCTTCCTTGCCGCCCGCGGGCCCGCCGTCGATCAGGCCGGTCATGCCGTCGCCTTCTTCTTCCTCCTCGACGAGGAACGCATCGTCTTCTTCGCCTTCCGCGTCTCCGGCATCTTCGCCCAGATCGACGTCTTCGATGCCCGCGGTTTCATCATCGCCGGTATCGGGCTCCTCGGCCTCCTCGAGGCTGACGAGTTCGACATCCGCCGGCTCCGCATCATCAGGCTCGACCACGCGGGGCTGCGGCTTGGGCACCGGCGCTGAGGGCATTTCGCCCTTCGACGGCAGAATGGCGGCCGCCACGAAGGAGACGCCGCAATTGGGGCATACGATGGGATTCTTCATCAGGTCGTAGAAGCGCGTGGCACAGGACGGGCATGTGCGCTTGGTTCCGAGTTCAGCCTTGACCACGGGGTTTCCTTTCGAAAAGCAGCGTCAAAATGGGAGGATTGGCGGCTCCCATGCCACGCTTGTGGGGGAATGTCAAAAACCAATCGAGGAGGCCTGACGGGGGATGACAGCACCGCCGCCAATCGTGTAACTCCCCCGCCCATGCACGACAAAGCCCCGCTTCCGCTCCGTTCCCGCAAAGCCTTGAACCTCAAGGGCCGCATCCGCGTGCCGGGAGACAAATCCATGTCGCACCGGGCGCTGATGTTCGGCGCCGTGGCGATCGGCGAGACGCGCATCACCGGCCTTCTGGAGGCGGAGGATGTGGTCAACACGGCGAAGGCCATGGCGGCGCTGGGAGCCGGGGTCAAGCGCGGCGATGACGGCGTGTGGCGGGTGCAAGGCGTTGGCATTGCAGGGCTTAAATCCCCGGACGCGCCGCTGGACTTCGGCAATTCCGGCACCGGCGTCAGGCTCGCCATGGGGCTGATGGCCACGACACCCTTGACCGCCACCTGCCAGGGCGATGCCTCGCTGCACAAGCGCCCGATGGGCCGGGTGACCAAGCCATTGGAACTCTTTGGCGCGCGCTTTGAAACGGCGGAGGGCGGCCGCCTGCCGCTGACGCTGCATGGCGCCAGGGATCCCGTGCCCGTAACCTATACGCTTCCCGTTGCCTCCGCACAGGTGAAGTCGGCGGTGCTGCTGGCGGCGCTCAATACGCCGGGCCTCACCACGGTGATCGAACCCACGCCGACGCGCGACCATACCGAGCGCATGCTCAAAGGCTTCGGCGCGAAGATTTCCGTGACGGTGAAGGACGATGGCCGCCATATCACATTGGAAGGTCAGCATGAGCTGAAGGCGCAGGCGCTGGATGTGCCGGGCGATCCCTCTTCCGCCGCCTTCCCCATGGTGGCGGCGCTGATCAGCGAGGGCTCGGACATCGTGATCGAGAACATCATGCTGAACCCGACGCGCACCGGCCTGATCACCACGCTCATCGAAATGGGCGGCAATATCTCGATTGAAAACCGGCGTTTGGCCGGTGGCGAAGAGGTGGGCGACCTGCATGTGAAAGCCTCGCGGCTCAAAGGCGTGACGGTGCCTGCCGATCGCGCCCCCTCGATGATCGACGAATATCCGATCCTCGCCGTGGCGGCGTCCTTTGCTGAAGGCACCACGCGCATGCAGGGCCTTGAGGAACTCCGCGTGAAGGAGAGCGACCGCCTTGCCGCCGTGGAGGCGGGACTTCAGGCCAATGGCGTCACCACGCGGTCGGGCCGCGACTGGCTGGAGGTCGATGGCGGCAAGGTGTTGGGCGGCGGCATGGTGATCACCCATATGGATCACCGCATTGCCATGTCCTTCCTTGTCATGGGGCTTTCTTCGGCGAAAGACATCGCGGTGGATGACAGCGCCTTCATCGCGACGAGCTTTCCCGATTTCACCGGGCTGATGAACGGGCTGGGGGCGAAGCTTGCGCCCGCTTCCGCATGATCATCGCCGTCGATGGGCCAGCCGCCGCCGGCAAGGGCACCATTGCGCGCGCCCTGGCGCGTGAGTTCGGCTTTCACTTCCTCGATACGGGCTCGCTCTACCGCATGGTGGCGCTGAGCGTGCTGAAAGAGGGTGCATCGCCCTCCGACAGCGCCGCGGCCGTCCGGGCCGCGAAAACCCTTGATCCACAAGCCTTCCGCGATGAGGAGCTGCGCGGCGAGGCGGTGGGCGGAGCCGCCTCCGTTGTGGCGGTGATCCCCGAGGTGCGCGCCGCACTCCTCGATCTCCAGCGCGCCTTTGCGCGGCAGAAGCCCGGCGCGGTGCTGGACGGGCGCGACATCGGCACCGTGGTTTGCCCCGATGCCGAGGTGAAGCTCTTCATCACCGCCAGCCCCGAAGTGCGCGCCGCCCGCCGCCACCGGGAGCTGGGGGGCGTTGAGAGCTATGCGGCGGTTCTGGCCGACATCAGGGCCCGCGATGAGCGCGACAGCAAGCGCGCCACCGCCCCTCTGGTGCCGGCCAGTGATGCCGTGGTGATCGATACCTCGGAGATGGATATTGCCCAAGCCGTGGCCGCCTGCGTGGCAATAATCGCGCGGAAACGGCGTTGAATTTTTCCACGTTGTTTCACGTGGAACATATTCCTAGGCGTTGCGCAAAGGTTGATTTTCCACGCTTTTTCGGTGCTGCCGGGGTGTGAAACACATGGCGCGTGTAGCTTTTAAGATGCCAAAATGATGCTGCCCAAATTGACTCTGTCAATTTGCCGGCGGCGCATCATCCTTCCACCCCAGGAGCAGCACCCAGCCGGTGTAAAGGGTGAGCGCCCCCGTCAGCACCATGAAGAGCTGATCGCCCCACAAAGCCTCCGCCGCGAACCACGCCCCGCACACCGCCACAACCGCAACCCGCCGCCACAGCGGGCGGTAGAAGGGGTGGCGGGGGTCGATGAGTTTCATCTGCATGGATCGGCCTGCTGAGGAAGGGGACCCATCGCTCTTGCGATGGGGGAGGAGAGGGGCACCCGGATCATGCCTTACCCTGAAGGGCTTCCGTGATCAGCGTCAAGACGTGATCCATGCCGTCGAGAACCTCTTCGTTCTGAAACCGCATCACGCGATAGCCCTGCGTCTCGAGAAAATCCGTCCGCGCCACATCACGCGCGCATTCGCGCCCTTCTCCTTCCCCGCTGTCGCGGGGCGAGGACGCTGAGGAGAGGGGCATCCGGATGTTCCGGATCAAGGGTTGCCCCGCCTCCCCGATTGCCCTATATGCGCGGGCGTTCCGGGACCTGCCCTCAACGGGCGCTGAACGTCACCGGGCGGCTTTGCGGCTGCCCTCACTGTTTCAGGCACCGACACTGTATCGCAGCCCGGGTGATGCAATGAAAGGCATGAGACGTATCGCAGGTTTGCCTGCACGGACCCCATTTCAACCCCGGGGCGCGTGCGGGACGTCCTAGCGGGTTTTCCGCCGGGCCAGCCTCGATTTTACAGGAAGACTGACATCCATGGCGAAATCCGCCGTTTCCCTCAATCCCACCCGTGAAGATTTCGAAGCCCTCCTCGCCGAGAGCTACAGCGACAATCCGATCTCCGAAGGCTCGGTCGTCAAGGGCAAGGTCGTTTCGATCGAAAACGATTTCGCCATCATCGACGTCGGCATGAAGACCGAGGGCAAGATCGCCGTCAAGGAATTCGCCCAGCCGGGCAAGCCCGCCGACCTCAAGGCCGGCGACACTGTTGAAGTCTATCTCGAGCGCATCGAGAACGCGCTGGGCGAAGCCGTGCTGTCGCGCGACAAGGCCCGCCGCGAGGAAGCCTGGACCCGCCTCGAAGCCATGTCGGCCAAGAATGAGCGCGTCGATGGCGTGATCTTCGGCCGCGTCAAGGGCGGCTTCACCGTTGACTTGGGCGGCGCCGTGGCCTTCCTTCCCGGTAGCCAAGTGGACGTGCGCCCGATCCGCGATGTGGGCCCGCTGATGAACGTCTCGCAGCCCTTCCAGATCCTCAAGATGGACCGCCGCCGCGGCAATATCGTCGTGTCGCGCCGCGCCATCATGGAAGAAACCCGCGCCGAGCAGCGCTCGGAACTCGTCCAGAACCTCGCCGAAGGCCAGGTGGTGGATGGCGTGGTCAAGAACATCACCGATTACGGTGCGTTCGTGGACCTGGGCGGCATCGACGGCCTGCTGCACGTGACCGATATCGCCTGGAAGCGTGTGAACCATCCTTCGGATGTGCTGCACGTCGGCCAGAACGTGAAGGTGCAGATCATCCGCATCAACCCGGAGACGCAGCGCATCTCGCTCGGCATGAAGCAGCTCGACAAGGATCCGTGGGAGATCGTGGCCGAGAAGTATCAGATCGGTTCCAGGGTCAAGGGCCGCGTGACCAACATCACCGACTACGGCGCCTTCGTGGAACTGGAAGATGGCATCGAAGGCCTCGTCCACGTTTCCGAAATGAGCTGGACCAAGAAGAACGTGCACCCCGGCAAGATCCTCTCGACCTCCGAGCAGATCGAAGTGCAGGTGCTCGAGATCGATCCTTCCAAGCGCCGCATCTCGCTGGGCCTCAAGCAGACCCAGAACAATCCGTGGGAAACCTTCCATCAGAAGTACCCCAACGGATCGGAAGTCGAAGGCGAGATCAAGAACATCACCGAGTTCGGCCTGTTCATCGGCCTCGACGGCGATGTGGACGGCATGGTGCATCTCTCCGACATCGACTGGAAGCGTGCTGGCGAGGAAGCCATCAAGGACTTCAAGAAGGGCGACCGCGTCAAGGCCAAGGTGCTCGACGTCGATCAGGAGAAGGAGCGCATCTCGCTTGGCATCAAGCAGCTGGGTTCTGATCCGATCGCCTCGGTGGCCGGCCTCAAGAAGGGCGACACCGTGACCTGCGAAGTGCTGAAGGTCGAGGACAATGGCCTCGAAGTGCGCGTCGCCGGTTCCGACATGAGCGCCTATATCAAGCGCGCCGATCTCGCGCGTGACCGCTCCGAACAGCGCACCGAACGCTTCGCCGTGGGCGAGAAGTTCGATGCCAAGATCACCCTTCTCGACACCAAGGCGCGCAAGATGAACGTCTCCATCAAGGCGCTGGAAATTTCCGACGAGAAGGAAGCGGTGGCGCAGTATGGCTCCTCCGACTCGGGCGCCTCGCTGGGCGACATCCTGGGCGCGGCGCTCCGCAAGAAGGACGCCGAGAGCAAGGAATAACGAAACAACAGGCCGTGCCGGGAACATCCGGCACGGCCTTGTCCTGTCTCCATGGCCGGGCTTGACCCGGCCAACCAGACTTTCCACAGTCCGAAGTCTGGGTGACCGCCTCAGGGGCGGTCATGGAGAGATTGACATATCGTCCTGGCGGTCTGGCCAGCGTTGAAGCGGAAACAAGCCCATGGCGATTACCGATGCGGAACTGATTGTGGACAGAAGGCGCATGAAGCGCCGCCTCATCTTCTGGCGCATCGCCGCCGTGCTGATCGCACTTGCGGGCGTGATCGCCTATTTCGGGCAGATGGACTTCGCGCGCTTCCGCGACCATATCGCTAGGATCCGCATCGACGGCACCATCACCGGCGACCAGCCGACGCTCGACCTTCTGTCCCAGCTTGAAAAAGCCAAGGCCGTGAAGGCCGTCATCATTCATATCGACAGCCCCGGCGGCACCACGGCGGGCTCGGAAGCGATCTACGAAGAGATCCGCGACATCGCGAAAGAGAAACCCGTCGTCGCCGTGATGGATACGGTGGCGGCCTCGGGCGGCTATATCACCGCCATCGCCGCCGACCACATCGTGGCGCGCGGCAACACCATCACCGGTTCGATCGGTGTCATCTTCGCCTTCCCCGAAATTTCCAAGCTGCTCGACACGCTGGGCATCAAGATGGAAGAGGTCAAATCCGCCGAACTGAAAGCCGAGCCCACGCCCTACAAGCCCATGTCGGACAAGGTGCGCGCCGTCACCAATGAAATGATCCAGGACAGCTTTGCCTGGTTCAAGGGGCTGGTGGCCGAGCGCCGCAAGATTGACCCGGCGCAGGTGGATATTCTGGCCGATGGCCGCGTCTATACCGGCCGCCAGGCGGTGGCCAATCATCTCGTCGATGAGCTGGGCGGTGAGGAAAAGGCCGTTGCCTGGCTCAAGACGGAAAAGAAGATTGCCGACGGCACGCCGGTTCTCGACTGGAGCGCGAAATCCAACAACGAATCCTCAGGCCTTGGCTTCTCGATCGCCAATGGCGTCATCCGGGCCTTGGGCTTCGAGGGCTTCCGCCAACGCGCCGAGAGTGCACGGCTTGACGGACTCCTCGTGCTTTGGCACCCTGATCTCTGATGACATCGCAGCGGGATTGTTGACGCCATGATCAAGTCTGAACTCGTGCAGAAGATCGCCGACAAGAACCCCCATCTCTATCACCGCGACCTTGAGAGGATCGTCAACACCATCCTCGACGAGGTGATCAACGCCATGAAGCAGGGCGACCGCGTGGAATTGCGCGGCTTCGGCGCCTTCTCGGTGAAATCGCGCAACGCCCGCATGGGCCGCAATCCGCGCACCGGCTCATCGGTTGAAGTGGTGGCCAAGCGCGTGCCTTTCTTCAAGACCGGCAAGGAACTGCGCGAGCGGCTCAACGGCAAATAGGCGATGACCGTCCGCCGCATTTTCAACTGGGTGGTGGGAATCCCCATTACCCTCGCCGCCATCGCCTTCGCCGTGGCGAACCGCCAGTGGGTTTCGGTTTCCCTTGATCCCTTCGCCAAGGAGCTGCCGCGCATGGCGCTCAACATGCCGCTGTGGGGGCTGTTCTTCTCAGGCATTCTGGTCGGCATTTTCGTCGGCTGGTTTGCCGCCTGGCGCGGCAACGGCAAATGGCGGCGCGCCACGAGGGACGCGCGGATCGAACTCTACAAGGCCCAGCAGGCCCATGACCATCTGAAGCGCGAGGCCGAGCATCGCGCCGTGGCGCTCAGCGGAGACACGTCCTTATGAAAATCCTGTCGGCTGATGACGTGGCGCGGCTTGCGCCCTACCGCGATATTGTCGAGGCGCTGCGCGAAGGCTTCCGCGCCGAGATCAAGACGCCGGTGCGCCATCATCATAATATTTCAGAGAGCCTCACCTTCCTGCTGATGCCCGCCTGGTCGACGCAATGGTCGGGCCTCAAGACGGTGATGTTTAAGCCCGATAATCCCGCACAGGGGCTTCCCACCATCACGGCAAGCTATCTGCTGTTCGACAATGCCACCGCCAAGACCGTGGCGATGATGGACGGCACCGAGATCACCAGAAGGCGCACGGCGGCGGCGGGCGCCCTTGCGGCGGATTATCTGGCAAGGCCCGATGCCTCGCATCTGGTGCTGGTGGGGGCGGGCGCTCTGGGCGGCCATTTCGTGCGCGCCCACAAGGCGGTGCGGCCGATCAAGAAAGTCTCGATCTTCACCCGCACGCCATCCAAGGCCGAGGCGCTGGCCAGGGAACTGAAAACGGAAGGCTTCGATGCGCAGGCGGTGAGCGATCTGGAAAGCGCAGTGCGGACCGCCGATATCGTCACCTGCGTCACCACCTCGACAAAGCCCATCGTCAAGGGCGCGTGGCTCAAACCCGGAGCACACGTCGATCTGGCCGGCGCCTTCAAGCCTTCGATGCGCGAGACCGACGGCGATGTGGTCCAGCGCGCCCGCGTCTATGTCGACACCCGCGACGGGGCCGAGGAAGAGGCGGGCGACCTCCTGCAGGCCCGCGATGAGGGCAAGTTCGATTTCGCCAACATCCAGGGCGATCTGTTTGAACTCTGCCGGGGCAGCAAGAAGGGCCGCGCTACGGCGGATGAGATCACCCTGTTCAAGTCCTGCGGCACGGCGATTGAAGACCTTGCCACCGCCATCATGGTGTATCAAAAGGCGGCATGACCGCCCAAAACCCGATCTGCGTTGCCCTCGACACGCCCGACATTGCCCGCGCCGCCGCACTCGCCCGGGCTCTGAAACCGCATGTGGGCTATCTGAAGGTGGGCATGGAATTCTTCTACGCCCACGGCGCCAAAGGCTATGAAAAGGTGGCGGCGGAAGGCCTGCCGATCTTTCTTGATTTGAAGCTGCACGACATTCCCAACACGGTGGGGCAGGCCATGCAGGCGCTGATGCGCCTCATGCCGCACCCGGCCATCGTGAATGTTCATGCGCCGGGCGGTGCGGAGATGATGAAGGCCGCCGCCGAGGCGGTGGCGGGCCGGGCCAAGCTCATCGCCGTGACGGTGCTCACCAGCCTGTCGAAAGCCGATATCGATGCGGTTGGCTTTGATCCCGCGCTGGATACGGCGGCCCAAGCGCTGAAGCTGGCGAAGCTCACCCACGCTTGCGGCCTCGATGGCGTGGTGTGCAGCCCGCATGACCTGGCCGGCATCCGCCAGAACCTGCCGCGCGATTTCCTCACCATCGTGCCGGGGATCAGGCCCGAAGGCTCGAGCGCGCAGGACCAGAAGCGCACCGCCACGCCGTCCGCGGCGCTCAATGCCGGGGCCGATATTCTGGTGATTGGCCGCGCCATCACCGGGGCCGATGATCCAGCCTTGGCCGCCAGCACCATCCGGGCCGGGCTCAATGCCGGTTGAGGTCAAGATCTGCGGCCTCTCGACGCCGGAGACGCTGGATGCAGCGCTTGATGCCGGGGCCAGCTATGTGGGCCTCGTCTTCTATCCCAAAAGCCCGCGCCATGTTTCGCTCGCAACGGCCCGCGCACTGGCAGAGAGGGCACGGGGCCGCGCCCGCATCGTGGCGCTGGTTGTCGATGCCGATGACGCAACGCTTTTCGGTATCGCGCGCGAGGTGAAGCCCGACCTGTTTCAGGCCCATGGAAACGAAACGCCGGAGCGCATCTCGGCCATCCGCGCATTGACCGGCATTCCCGTGGCCAAGGCCATCCGCGTGAAGGATGCCGCCGACATTGCCGCCGCCGCTCAATTCCAGAACGCCGCCGCCTTCATCCTCTATGACGCCAAGGCGCCCGAGACGCTGAAAGGCCTGCTGCCCGGCGGCAACGGCCATGCCTTCGACTGGTCATTGCTGGGCGAGGCCGCCGATCCCGGCACCTTCATGCTGGCGGGGGGTCTCAATCCTGCCAATGTCGCCGAGGCGATCCGGGTGACGGGAGCACCTATGGTGGATGTCTCCTCCGGCGTTGAGAAGGCCCCCGGCGTCAAGGACGTTGCCCTCATCCGGAAATTCATTGAGGCCGCCAAATCCGCCCGCTAGAACGGGCGGGAAAGCGAGCCACCATGAACGCAAATCCTCCCAATTCCTTCCGCACCGGGCCGGATGAAAACGGCCTTTTTGGCATCTATGGCGGGCGCTTTGTCGCCGAGACGCTGATGCCGCTGATCCTCGATCTGGAGCAGGCCTACAAGGACGCCAAGGCCGATCCGTCGTTCCAGGCCGAGCTTGATTATTTCCTGAAACACTATGTGGGCCGCCCGAGCCCGCTCTATTACGCCGAGCGCCTGACCGAGCATCTGGGCGGCGCAAAAATCTACTTCAAGCGCGATGAGTTGAACCACACCGGCGCGCACAAGATCAACAATGTGATGGGCCAGATCTTGCTCGCCCGCCGCATGGGGAAGACGCGCATCATCGCCGAAACGGGGGCGGGCCAGCATGGCGTTGCCACCGCCACCGCCTGCGCGCGCTTCGGGCTCCCGTGTGTCGTCTATATGGGCGAAGTCGATATCGAGCGGCAGAAGCCCAATGTGTTCCGCATGAAGCTTCTGGGTGCCGAGGTGGTGCCCGCCAAATCAGGCTCGCGCACCCTGAAGGACGCGCTGAACGAGGCGCTGCGTGACTGGGTGGCCAATGTGGAAGATACTTTCTACTGCATCGGCACCGTGGCGGGCCCCCATCCCTATCCGGAGATGGTGCGCGATTTCCAGTCCGTCATCGGCAATGAAACAAAAGTGCAGATGCTGGAGGCGGAAGGCCGCTTGCCGGATTCACTCGTCGCGGCAATCGGCGGCGGCTCCAATGCCATGGGCCTGTTTCATCCCTTCCTCGATGACACGGGCGTCGAGATCTATGGCGTCGAAGCGGCGGGGCTTGGTCTTAAGACCAAGACGAAACATGCAGCGTCCATCACCGGCGGCAGGCCCGGCGTGCTGCACGGCAACCGCACCTATCTCTTGATGGATGATGACGGCCAGATCATCGAAGGCCATTCGATTTCGGCCGGCCTCGATTATCCCGGCATCGGCCCCGAACATTCATGGCTCCACGACATGAAGCGGGTGAACTATGTCTCCGCCACCGACAAGGAGGCGCTGGCCGCCTTCCAGCTCTGCTGCAAGCTCGAAGGCATCATCCCCGCACTCGAACCCAGCCACGCGCTGGCGCAGGTGATGAAGCTCGCGCCCACGAAGCCGAAAGACCATCTGATGGTGATGAACATGTGCGGCCGGGGCGACAAGGACATCTTCACCGTGGCGGATATTCTGGGGGTGGATATCTAAAATAATCCGTCATCCCGGCGAAAGCCGGGATCACGCTTGCTTTTCCGGAACCCGGTTTGGGCAAAGCTGGGCCCCGGCCTTCGCCGGGGTGACGGAAGAGGAAGAACCGGCTATCCAAGAAGATACAGACGACGCGCATTAGCCTTCAACCGAGACGATTGGAATCACACTTTGACCACCCGCATCGACCGCCGATTTGCCGATCTGAAAGCCGAAGGGCGCGCCGCGCTTGTGACCTTTGTGACGGCGGGCGATCCTGACTTTGAAACCTCGCTGAAGATCATCAAGGGCCTGCCGAAGGCGGGCGCTGACGTGATCGAGTTCGGCATGCCCTTCACTGATCCCATGGCCGATGGCCCGGCCATTCAGGCGGCGGGCCTGCGCGCGCTCGCTTCGGGCCAGACGACGAAAAAGACGCTGAAGCTGGTGAAGGAGTTCCGCAAGGACGACAAGGACACGCCTGTCGTGCTCATGGGCTATTACAATCCCATCTATGTCTATGGCGTGGACAAATTCCTCGCCGATGCCAAGGCGGCGGGCGTTGACGGATTGATCATCGTCGACCTGCCGCCGGAAGAGGATGTGGAACTCTGCATTCCCGCCATGGCGGCGGGCCTCAACTTCATCCGCCTCGCAACGCCGACGACCGACGACAGGCGCGCGCCCGCCGTGTTCAGGAACACCTCGGGCTTCGTCTATTATGTGTCGGTGCTGGGCATCACCGGCACCAAGGCGCCCGACCTTAAAAGTGTGAAGGCCAATGTGAACCGCCTGCGCAAGCACACCGATCTGCCGATCGCCGTGGGCTTTGGCGTCAAGACGGCGGAACAGGCGCGCGCCATTGCGAAAGATGCCGATGGCGTGGTGGTGGGCTCGGCCCTCGTGAAGGCCGTGGAGGAGAGCCTCACAAAAGCCGGAAAGCCCACGGCAAAGACGGCCAAGGCCGTGCATGCGCTGGTGTCTGACATCGCGCGCGGCGTGAGGAGCTAGCCCATGAACTGGATCACCAATTTCGTCCGGCCGAAAATCCGCTCCATCCTCGGCGTCAAGCGCGAGGTGCCGGAGAACATGTGGGTCAAGGACCCCGACACCGGCCAGATGGTGTTCTACAAGGATCTCGAAGCCAACCAGTTCGTGATCCCGGGCTCGGGCTATCACATGCGCATGCCGCCCGATGTGCGGCTGAGCTCCATGTTCGACAATGGCGACTTCGAACGGATCGTCATGCCGCAGGTGCCGGTCGATCCGCTGAAATTCCGCGACGAGCGGAAATATGCCGACCGCCTGAAGGAAGCGAAGCAGAAGACCGGGGCGGAGGATGCGATCCTTGCAGGCGTAGGCACCCTCGACGGATTGCCGGTGGTGATGGCGGTGCAGGATTTTGCCTTCATGGGCGGCTCACTCGGCATGGCGGCGGGCGAGGCGATCATCACCGCCATGCGGACGGCGGTGCAGAAGAAATCGCCCTTCGTGTTTTTCGTCTCCTCGGGCGGCGCCCGCATGCAGGAAGGCGTGCTGTCGCTGATGCAATTGCCGCGCACCACCGCGGGCGTCCAGGAACTCAGGGCGGCGAAACTGCCCTATATCGTGGTGCTCACCAATCCGACGACCGGCGGCGTCACCGCCTCCTACGCCATGCTGGGCGACATTCACATCGCCGAGCCCGGCGCCCTGATCGGCTTTGCCGGCCAGCGGGTGATCGAACAGACCATCCGCGAGAAGCTGCCGCCCGGTTTCCAGCGCGCCGAATATCTGGAAGAGCATGGCATGGTGGATATGGTGGTGCCGCGCCTTGAGATGCGCGCCACCGTGAGCAAAATCCTCCGCATGCTGATGAATGCGCCGGAACTGCCGAAGCCCGGCAGCGCGCTCGTTCCCGCCGAAGCCTGATTACGCCCATGGCGCTGAGCGATGCCATTCTCACGCGGCTCCTCACGCTGCATCCCAAGATCATCGATCTGAGCCTCGATCGCATGTGGCGCATCCTGGCGCGCTTGGGCAATCCGCAGGACAGGCTGCCGTCTGTGATCCATGTGGCAGGCACCAATGGCAAGGGCTCGACCGTCACCTATACGCGGACCATCATGGCGGCGGCGGGGCTGAAAGTGCATGCCTATACCTCGCCGCATCTCGTCAAATTCCACGAGCGCATCCGGGTGGCGGGCGAGCTGATTTCCGAAGCCGATCTCACGGCACTTCTCGAGGAATGCGAAAAGGCCAATGGCAGTGAGCCTATCACCTTCTTCGAGATCACCACCGCCGCAGCCTTCCTCGCCTTCAGCCGGACGCCTGCGGATTATCTGGTGCTGGAAGTGGGCTTGGGCGGCAGGCTCGACGCCACCAATGTGATTGCCAAACCGGCCCTCTCCGTCATCACCACCATCGACTATGACCACCAGCAATATCTGGGCGACACGCTGACCCAGATCGCCCATGAGAAGGCGGGGATTCTGAAGCGCGGCGTTCCGGCTGTGATCGGCGTCCAGCCCGATGAGGCGCGGGCCGAGATCGAGCGCGTGGCGGCGCGGGTGGGGTCGCCGCTCGCGATTGCCAATCAGGACTGGCAGAGCTTCGAGCAGCATGGCCGCCTCGTCTTCACCGATGAGAAAGGCTTGCTCGACTTGCCCATGCCCGCCCTTCAGGGCCGCCACCAGATCGACAATGCGGGCAATGCCATCGCCGCCATCCGCACCCTGGCCGATCCCCGGATTGGGGAGGCGGAGATTGCGCAAGGGCTGAAGAGTGCCGCGTGGCCCGCCCGCATGCAGCGGCTGGGGCCGGGCGCGCTCTGGGATCTGGTGCCCGCCGATGCCGAACTCTGGCTCGATGGCGGGCATAATCCATCCGCGGGGCGCGTGCTGGCGCAGGCCTTTTCCGATCTGAACGACCGCCATTCCAGGCCGCTGGTGCTCGTCTGGGGCATGCTCAACACCAAGGACGTGGCGAGCTTCATTTCGGAATTCGCAGGGGTCGCGCACCGCGTGGTGACGCTGACCATTCCCGATGAAGAGAATGCGGTGCCGGCCGAGAAGCTGGCGGACGCCGCGCGCGCTGAAGGATTGCCCGCCGAAACGGCGGTGAGCCTCGAGGCGGCGCTGAAACAGGCGAGCCTCACCGTGCCCGCCCCCCGCATCCTGATCTGCGGATCGCTTTATCTCGCCGGCCGCGTCCTGGCCGCGCACGCCGAGGAGGAGATGACCAAGGTGAGCGGCGCGGGGAGACGGTGATGTAGGTTTCTCCCTCCCCGAGTTTCGGGGAGGGGCAGGGGTGGGGCGGCGGGGTGTGAGATCATCCTGCTGAGAACCCCACCCGTCTCGCGCTGAAGCGCGATCCACCCTCCCCATGCTTGCGCATGGAGAGGGAGAAGGTCTTCCGGAATTTGTCAGAACATCCGTTGGCCCCTTCCTCTCCCCGATAAATCGGGGCGAGGACGAGACATCATCTGCGCGCTTCGATCGCATCCCAGATGAGCGAGGCGATGTCTTCGCCGCCGAAGCGTTTGACTTCGCGGATGCCGGTGGGGGAGGTGACGTTGATCTCGGTGAGATAATCGCCGATCACGTCGATGCCGACGAAGATCAGCCCGCGCGCCTTGAGGTCGGGCCCCATGGCCTCGCAGATTTCATGCTCGCGCCTGGTGAGGGTTGTGGGCTCGGGCCTGCCGCCCACATGCATGTTGGAGCGGTTCTCGTTCTTGGCCGGCACGCGGTTGATGGCGCCTGCCACCTTGCCGTCGACGAGGATGATGCGCTTGTCGCCCTTGCGCACTTCGGGGAGATAGCGCTGGGCGATATAGGGCTCGCGGAAGGCCTGGCCGAAAAGTTCGAGCAGCGCCTGGAAATTCTGGTCTTCTTCGCCGAGGCGGAACACGCCCGCGCCGCCATTGCCGTAAAGGGGTTTGAGGATGATGTCGCCATGGGCGCGGCGGAAGGCGGCGAGTTCAGTGGGATCGCGGGTGATGAGCGTATCCGGCATGAATTGGCCGTAGCGCAGCACGAAGAGTTTCTCCGGCGCATTCCGGACCTCCGTTGGATCATTCACCACCAGCGTCTTGGGGTGAATGGCATCGAGGAGATGGGTGGCGGTGATATAGCCCATGTCGAAGGGCGGGTCCTGCCGCATCAGCACCACATCATAGCGCCCAAGATCGACGCGCTTCATGTCACCGAGCGTGGCGAAATTGCCGGGCTCGTCGCGCACCTGAACATCCTGGCCCGTGGCGTGCAGCGCGCCGCGCGCCAGCGCCAGCGTCTTCGTCTGGTAATAGAACAGCGAATGGCCGCGCCGTTCGGCCTCCAGCATCATGGCGAAGGTCGAATCGCCCTTGATGTTGATGCTTTCGATGGGGTCCATCTGGACGGCAACCTTCAGCGCCATGTCAGGCATCTCCGTAAAAGGCATTCTCGATATGGGCGGGCCACAGGTAGGGGCTCACGGCCACGATGTCAAAACGGCAGGCCTGTGCCGCGGCGATGGGATCACGCGCCATCCACAGCCGCGCCGCGGCGGCGATGCGTTTCGCCTGAAAGGGCGTGACGGAAATCATCGCGGCATCGGGGGTGTCGCGCCGCTTCACCTCGATGAAGGCGGTAACGTCACCCCGCCGCATGATGAGGTCGATTTCGCCCAGATGCGATTTGAAGCGCCTGGCCACAAGGCGGTAGCCCTTGAGCCGGAGCGCCCAGAGGGCCGCCGTCTCGGCCGCGCGCCCGCGCTGTTCCGCCTTGCGCCGGTCAGCCATCGCGGCCGCCCTTTGCCGCGAGGATGCGGGCATAAATATCTTTCTTGGGGACACCGAATCGCTTTGCGACCTCCGCCGCCGCCTTGCTGGCGGGAAGCGTGGCGGAAACCTCTGCAATGGCGGCCTCAAGGTCTTCCACCGAGGCCTGGCCTTCCTCTTCGGCGGGAGGTCCGATGAGGAGCGTGATCTCACCCTTGACGGCGGGCCGCGCGGCAAGAAGCGCGGCAACATCAGCCGCCGTGCCGCGCAGCACCTCTTCATGGAGCTTGGTGAGTTCCCGCGCCACGGCCACGAGGCGATTGGGAAAGGCTTGCGCGATGCTCTCCAATGTCTCGACGATCCTGTGCGGGCTTTCGTAGAAGATCAGCGTCGAGCGCAGTGAACCGAGTTCCGCCCAGAGCTTCTGCCGCTCGCCCTGTTTCTGCGGCACGAAGCCGAAGAAGCCGAAACGGTCTGTGGGGAGGCCCGCCAATGCGAGCCCGGTGATCGCCGCGACGGGCCCGGGACAGCAGGTGACGGCGATCTTGGCGGCAACCGCTTCCGCCACCAGCCGGTAGCCCGGATCATTGACGAGCGGCATCCCCGCATCGCTCACCAGTGCGAAGCGGGTGCCTTCCGCGAGGCGCGTCAGAATGCCCGGCCTGACTTTCGCCGCATTATGCTCGTGATAGGGTTCAAGCTTCGCCCGGATGGCGAAGCGCTCGAGAAGTTTTCCGGTGTTGCGTGTATCTTCGCACAGAATCACATCCGCCGCCGCCAGCGCCTCGAGTGCACGAATTGTAATGTCGCCAAGATTGCCGATGGGAGTCCCCACAATGTATAATCCCGGCGCCAGGTTTGGCGGCTCGAACACCGCGGCGCCAATGGCATAGCGGCGCGGGGGCTTTTGCAGAATGTCCGTCATGTCTTTCCGGAAGAAGCAGCAGGTGGCGATGAGCCGGGCGAAAGCCATGCTAGCGCGGCCTGCGCTGAAACGGGAGGGCCATATGGCCCTGATCCTGGCGGTCGGGCTGGCGCTCTCGGGCTGCGGCGCCTCGCATATGGGCGATCTGTTCAAGGACCAGCCGCAGCCGCAACAGCCCGCCAAGCCCGCGCCGGACAATACCGGCGCGCCGGGGCAATAGGCCTCAGCTCACGCTGTTGGGCAGCTCTTCCTCGCGCTTGGCGATGAAATCGCGCAAGCCCTCGGCAATGCCTTCATCGAGTTTCGGCTCTTCATAATTGGCCAGCATGGCGCGGGCCTTCTCGCGGCCGCGCGTGTCGTGGTCCTTTGATCCCTCCGCCTGCCACTGCTCAAAGGAATTGAAATCCATGATCGAGGGCATGAAGAAGGCCTTGTCGAATTGTTCCAGCGTGTGCTTGGTGCCGAGGAAGTGCCCGGCCGGCCCCACCTCGCGGATCGCCGCCATGGCGTCCTTGAAATCCTCGAAGGGGAGGCCGCCCGCGTAGCGGTACCAGCCGCCAAGCTGCTCGCAGTCCGTCATGAATTTGGAATAGCCGCAGGCAAGCCCCGCCTCGAGCCAGCCCGCCACATGCCAGATGTAGTTGGCGCCGGCGAGGATCGCCGCGTGCATGAGCATGTTCGCCTCATAGCCCGCCTGCGCGTCATTGATCTTGGAGCCGACATGAAAGCCCGAGGTGCGCCACGGCAGTTTGTATTTCCGGGCGAGTGCGCCCATCACATACATCATCTGCGCGGCTTCGGGCGTGCCGCCCATGGGAGCGCCCGTCTTCATGTCAACCGTCACCATGAACTGGCCGTAGATCTGGGGGCTTCCCGGCCGGATCAACTGCGTGAAGGCAACGCCTGCGAGTGCTTCGGCATTGACCTGCGCCACAGCGCCCAGTGCGGACGCCGAAGTCGACGCACCGCACAGCGCGAAGGGGGCGAGGATCAGCGGCTGGTTGTGCCTGGCATAGACCTTCATGGCGTCGAGCATCGTTGCGTCCCACACCAGCGGCGAATTGCAGTTGGTGATCGAGACGGCGACGGTGTTGTTCTTCACATAATCATCGCCGAACACGATGCCCGCCATCTTCATCACATCCTCGGCGCGCTCCTTCGAGGTGACGATGCCCATGAAGGGCTTGTCGGAATGTTTGAGCGCTGAATGGATGATGTGCAGATGCCGCTTCGGCACCGGAATTTCCATCGGCTCGCAGATGATCGAGCTGGAGGAATGGAGCACCGGCTGCATGTAGGCGAGCTTGTGAAAATTGTTGAGGTCCTCGAGCGAGCCATAGCGGCGGTTGCCGTCGAGGTCGCGCACATAGGGCGCGCCATACATGGGTACGAAGATCGAGTTCTTGCCGCCCACCTTCACGGTGCGCTGGGGGTTGCGCGCGTTGAGCGTGAACTCGGACGGCACCTTGGCGATGAGCGACATCAAGAGCGCCCGGTCGATGTGAACGCGGGTGCCCTTCACTGTGGCGCCCGCCTGCTTCCACATGGCGATCGCTTCATCGTCGCGGAACTCGCAGCCCACCTCCTCGAGAATCTTGAGCGACTCCTCGTGGATCATTTCCACCGCTTCATTCGGCAGCAACTCGTAAACCGGGATGTTGCGCACCAGTGTGGGGAAGGAGGTGACAGGGGCGGCGCGAAGGGCGCGGCGCGCATCGCGCCCGCCGCTCCTGCGTCCGGTGGCGGAAACCTGTTTGGCGAGCTCATTGGTGTCGATCATGGGGGATACTCCGATCAGCGCATAAAGGCGCGTCTGCGGCAAAGCTGCAACCCCATCTCGGCGCGGGCTTCACATGAGGAAAAGTCAATCAGCCTGATCGAGCAGCCAGGCCTTCAGGATCTCGGCTTCGGATGAGAGCGTGTGGTCGGCACTCCATGTCACGTAATAGGCGTGAGCGGCGGGCATCTTGGCATCCGTCACCTTGACCAGCGCCTTCTTCTCGATCAGCGGCCTGACCAGCCGCATCCAGCCCAGCGCCACGCCCTGCCCGTCCTGCGCCGCCTGAAGGGCGATCACATAGCTGTTGAAGCGCCGGACATTGGGCTTCCGCCGCCCGCCGCCGGTCTCGCGCAGGAAATCGGCCCAGGTCGTCCAGGTCCAGTCCATGCCCTCGACCGAAAGCAGCGGCAAATCGGTGAGGTCGCGGCTGTTCGCCACGGGATGGCGCGCCGCGAAGCCGGGGCTCGCCACGGGAACGATCTCGTCGCCGAAGAGCTTGCGGGAAAACTCGTTGGGCCAGGTGCCATCGCCATAGCGCACGCGAAGCTCGATGCCGGCGGGAAGAATGTCCTGCGCCCGGTCGGAGATGATGTGGTCAATGATGATGTCCTGGTGCGCGTTCCAGAAGGCACCAAGCCGCGGCATCAGCCAGAGCTGGGCAAAGGCCATGGTGGTGCCGAGCGACACGGTGCGGGCCGCCCCTTGCGTGCGCACTGTCTGGAGCGCGGAGGAGATGCGCTCGAAATTTTCCCGCAGCGTCCGGTAGATCGTCTCGCCCTCGGGGGTGAGCTGCAGCGCCCGGTGCAGGCGGATGAAGAGGGGCCGGGCAATCTCGTCCTCAAGGCTTTTCACCTGCTTGGAAACGGCCCCCGGCGTGACATTGAGCTCGCTGGCCGCGCGCGTGAGGCTCAAATGCCGCGCCGCCGCTTCAAAGGCGGCGAGGGCGTTGAGGGAGGGCAGATTGTAATGGCGGCGCACCATGGCGCCGCCATCCTATCAAAGGAAAGACAGTTGAGGAATACTCAAGCAGCCACGGCGACGTCCGGCAGCGTGCGGCCCGATGCCATGACCAGCCCTTCCGCGCCATCAAGCGCATGGGGTTCAAGTTCAAGCCCGAGGAAGCGGGCACGCTCGACGGGGCCTGGCAGATGCAGGTCCTGCGTGACGGCGGTGCCGAAGCCGAAGCGCCGGTAATAGGGTTCATCACCCACCAGCAGCACGGCGCCGTGGCCTGCGTCTTTCGCCGCTTCTAGCGCATGACGCATCAGCGCCGCGCCGATACCTTGGCCCCGCAGCTTCTGGTCCACCGCGACAGGGCCAAGCAGCAGGGCAGGGCCTGCCGAACCCGCGATCACGTTCCACAGCCTGACCGTGCCGACGAGGCGGCCCTTGGCATCGACAGCCGTGAAGGCCAGGCCTTCGGCGGGCATACGGCCTTCGCGCAGCCGCTCCGAGGTTTTGCGGCGGCGGGTTTTGCCGAAGGCTCGGTCGAGCAGCGCCTCGCGCTGCTGCCGGTCCTGGGCAAGCTCATGACGAATGGTGACCATTCTGGCCTCCACAAGTGACAAGAAGATGGGATGGGTGGCTAGATGACGTAGGAGGCCAGCGGCGCAAAGCCGTTGAACGCCACCGACGCATAGGTGGTGGTATAGGCGCCCGTGGCCTCGATCAGCACCTCATCGCCCACGGTGAGCGTCACCGGCAGGTCATAAGGCGTCTTCTCGTAAAGCACGTCGGCCGAATCGCAGGTGGGGCCGGCCAGCACGCAGGGGCTCTTTGCATCGCCGTCCTTCGCCGTGACGATGGGATAGCGGATGGCCTCATCCATCGTTTCGGCCAGGCCGCCGAACTTGCCGATGTCGAGATAGACCCAGCGGTTGTTGTCGTTGGCGTGCTTCTTTGACACCAGCACCACTTCGGCCTTGATGACACCCGCATTGCCCACCATGCCGCGGCCCGGCTCGATGATGGTCTCGGGGATGGCATTGCCGAAATGCCTGGTCAGCGCCTCGTGAATGGCATTGGCATAGGTGCCGGTGCCGGGAACGGCTTTGAGATACTTGGTCGGGAAGCCGCCGCCGAGGTTCACCATCGAGAGCGTGATGCCGTGCTTCTGCATCGCATCGAAAATCGCCTTGGCTTCGGCAAGGGCCGAATCCCAGGCTTCAAGCCGGGTCTGCTGGGAACCCACATGGAAGGAAATGCCATAGGCCTTGAGGCCCAGCGCATGGGCGCGGAGCAACACGTCAACCGCCATCTGGGGCTCGCAGCCGAACTTGCGCGACAGGGGCCACTCAGCGCCCGCGCCATCGGTGAGGATGCGGCAGAACACCTGCGAACCCGGCGCGGCGCGGGAAACCTTCTCGACCTCTTCGATGCAATCAACGGCATAGAGCTTGACGCCGCGCGCGAAGGCCTGGGCGATGTCGCGCTCTTTCTTGATGGTGTTGCCGAAGGAGATGCGGTCCGGTGTGGCGCCAGCGGCCAGCGCCATGTCGATCTCCACCACGGACGCCGTGTCGAAGCACGAGCCCATGGAGGCCAGCATCTTCAGGATCTCGGGCGCCGGGTTCGCCTTCACCGCGTAGAAGATGCGGGTGTCCGGCATCGCGTGCCGGAAGGCACGGAAATTGTCGGCGATGACTTCGAGATCGACGACGAGGCAGGGGCCTTCGGGGCGTCGGTCGCGCAGGAAGTCGAGAATGCGGGCGGTGGCGGCCATGGGTGTTCTCCCAGAATCAGACGGTAAGCGTTGCCGGTGCCGGTGCGATGACGGCCAGCCCCGCGATGGAGACGAGGGGGCCGTTTGCGTCCTGACGTGTTCGCCTTGGCTTGATCGGGAGGACCCGATCGCACATGGGGCAATGATAGTGGTGCCTCTCAGTAACCCCGGCCTTTGGAGGAGCCGGCAGAGACCAAAAAGCCCGCACCGTCGTTGCTTTGGGGAAATCCTTGAGGCACGTGCGACTTTGGGCAGCGGCGCATATGATGGATTCGTGTGTCGCAATCAAGGAGAAATGCGGCTGCGGCCAAAAATTTTTGTGAAGCTGTGTTAATGTTTTCTTTGCGCTGCGGTGCTTGCGGGCGGTCAGGCCACCGTCTGGCAGGCAGGCGCGAAGGCCTCATTGGGGCCGGAGGATGAGATCGCCTGATCGAGATCGCGGAGCGCCATGCCGATCGTGCCCTTGACGATCATGTCGGTGGCGATCGGCACCACATCGATCGAGACATTGCGGCGCAGTTCCTCCACCACGCCTTCGATGATGGCGGCGCGCATCGCCGGTTCGATGAGCGCGATGGCGCGCGTGCCGGGGCCTGAGAGCACGATCCGCGCCGGGCTCAGCATGGCTATGATGCGGGCAATGCCGAAGCCCAGCGCCTCGCCCGCGCTGGCAAAGGCCAGCAGCGCCCTCTGATCGCCCGCCGCGGCGCGTTCCTCGATCTCCGCCATGTCCTGATCGGCGATGGCGGAGAGCAGCGGCTCGTCGCTCTGCCCAAGCCCGGCGGCGCGGGCAATGCCATAGTCGGCCACATAGGCCTCGATGCAGCCGCGCCGCCCGCAGCGGCAGAGGAGGCCGTGCGGCACATGGTTCATGTGGCCGAACTCCGCCGCCGCACCCGTCCCGCCATGATAGACCTGGCCGTTGATGATGAGGGCACCCCCCACGCCATAGCCGGTGAAGATGACGCAGGTGGTGCCCGTGGCGTCGAGATCCTGCGCCGCCAGCGCCTCGGCGATCATGTTGGCGTCATTGGCGACGGTGCAGCGGATGCCGAGACGCTCGCTGATCGGCCCCGCGACGGGAATGTTCCGTGCACGGAAGGCCGGGCTCCACACCACGGTTCCGGCCTGCGTGTTGGCCACACCCTGAATGGCCACGCCGATCCGCACCACGCTGCGCCGCTTCAGCATCGCCTTGCCGAGGAAATGCGCGATCTCCTCCGCGATGGCAGGGCCGAACAGCTGGGGGTCTGCTTCATAGGTCGAGATATGAAGAAGCTGGCGGCGCAGGATTTCGCCACGGAAATCCGCCAGCACCAGTTCAACGCCATCGATCGACAGTTTGACCGCCAGCACATGCGCGGCTTGCGGCGCGAGGTGTAGCCTCGTCATCGGGCGGCCACGGCGCTGCCGCTGCTCTGTTTCCAGAGGCTCCTCAAGCGCCTCGAGCAGCCCCTGTTCGATCAGCTGGCCCGAGATCGCGGTGATGGTGGCGGGCGAGAGGCCGGTGCGCTGGCCGAGTTCCACGCGCGCAAGCGGCCCCGCATGGCGCAGCATGTCGAGCACCACGCGGCGGTTTTGCCGCCGCACCAGTTCGCTGTCCGCCTTTTCGCCGATCCCGCTTCGCATTTGCAGCATGTAAGTTGCGTTGCACAAACGATTTTTTCTTTCTTATGTTGACTCACACGGAAACTTGCCGCAACATTTTTTTGGACGCCGAAATAAAAACCAGTTCACGTCCAGGGCTCAGGAGACCGCGCGCATCACCCCGTCTGCTTGTGCAGCGGGTGGTTCAGGGAGGCGTCCCGCGGGATCGGCAGGCCTTCGAGGGAGGACCCAAGATGAATCGTAAACTTTTCGCCGTGGTGGCGGGCGCCCTGATGCTCGGCGTATCGTCGGTCTCGGCCATGGCGGCCGGCAAGACCATCGCCGTCTCGTGGAAAACGTTCCAGGAAGAACGCTGGAAGACCGACGAAGCCGCCATCAAGGCGGTCGTCGAAGCCGCCGGCGACAAATATGTCTCGACCGACGCGCAAGGCTCCGCCGCCAAGCAGGCCTCCGACATCGAAAGCCTGATCTCCCAGAAGGTCGATGTCATTCTCGTCGTCGCCTATGACTCGGACGCCATCCTGCCGTCCTTCAAGGCCGCCGCCGACGCGGGCGTGAAGATGGTCTCCTATGACGTGCTCGTCGAAGACCCGAACGCGCTTTATGTGACCTTCGACAACGTGGGCGTGGGCCGCCTCATGGCAGCCGAAGTCCAGAAGGTGAAGCCCGAGGGCAACTATGCCTTCATCAAGGGCGACAAGGGCGATCCCAACGCCACCTTCCTCTTCCAGGGCATCCAGGAAGTGCTGAAGGCCGGCATCGACTCCGGCAAGATCAAGAATGTCTGCGAAACCTTCACCGATGGCTGGAAGCCGGACAATGCCCAGAAGAACATGGAGCAGTGCCTGACCTCGACCGGCAACAAGGTGGATGCGGTCGTCTCTGAAAACGACGGCATGGCGACGGGTGTTGTCGCAGCCCTCTCCGCGCAGGGCATGGCGGGCTCGGTGCCCGTTTCCGGCCAGGACGGCGACAAGGCGGCGCTGAACCGCGTGGCGCTCGGCACCCAGACGGTGTCGATCTGGAAGGACAGCCGCGTGCTCGGCAAGGCCGCCGCTGAAGCCGCCGTGGCGATTGCCGATGGCAAGGACCCGACCACGCTTGCTGGCATCAGCAAGTTCAACAAGGGCGCCAAGGGCGTTGAAGTGAACGCCATCCTGCTGACCCCCGATGCGATCACCAAGGACAATCTGAACGACGTGATCGACGCCGGCTGGGTGACCAAGGATGAAGTCTGCGCCGGCGTCGCCGCCGGAAGCGTCAAGGCCTGCAACTGACCGCCTTGCCAAAGCGCATGGTTTGAAACATCATCGGCGCGTCATTCCTTCACGGAGTGACGCGCCTTTTTATTAAAGCGCACCGCGGCCAACGCGGGCACGGCAAGGGGAGGGGATATCGATCATGTCCATGCAGAGCCCGGTGACTTCCGGTCCCGCCATGAGCGATGAAGGCGTGGTGAAGCGCTTCCTGCGCGCCACCGAAATCGACACCCGCATGCTCGGCATGATTGCCGCCCTGATCGTGATCTGGGTGGGCTTCGACATTATCAGCGGACAATTGCGGCCGGGCGCGGGACTGCTCGGCGGTTCGTTCCTGACCGCCCGGAACCTCTGGGTGCTGCTGGTGCAGACCTCGACGATTGCCGTCATGTGCACCGGCATGGTTCTGGTCATCGTCATGCGGCAGATCGATCTGTCGATCGGTTCGATGATGAACATCGTCGCCATCTCGGCCGGCGTGCTGCAGGTCTACCAGCTCTCGGCCTGGCTCGGGCTGGGGCATCCGGCAATCTGGATCATCGCAGTTTTGGTGTCGATCCTGCTCGGCGCCGCCATCGGGTTCTTCAACGGGTTGCTGATCGCCTATGGCCAGATCCCGTCCTTCATCGTCACGCTGGGCGGCCTCATCGCCTATCGCGGCATCGCCTTCCTCATCGCCTCGGGCGTCACGGTGGCGCCGATGGACAAGACCTTCGCGCTGATCGGCGGCAACAATCCGGCGGCGGCGCTGGGGCCGTTCTGGAGCTGGGCGCTGGCGCTTGCCGTGTGCGTGGCGATCGTGTTCGCGATCATCCATCAGCGGCGGCAGCGCATCCGTTTCAAATTCCCGCTGCGCCCGGTCTGGGCGGAATGCGTGGTGGCGGCCGTGGGTGCCATCGTGGCGCTGGGTGCAACGGCTGTCGTCAATTCCTATCTCTGGCCCGCCAAGGTGGCGGAGCGTTATGCGCTGGCCAACAACATTCCCATTCCCGATGGCGTTGAAAACCGCGATGGTTCGGCGATCTGCATGGCGGGCGGAAAGGTCGTGAGCTGTGTCGAGGGCCTGAGCTACCAGACCGGCTATCCCATCCCCGTGCTGATCACGCTGGCGATCGGATTGCTGATGACCTTCATCGCCACCCGCACCCGTTTCGGGCGCTATATTTATGCAACGGGCGGCAACCCGGAAGCAGCCGAACTGGCGGGCATCAATACAAGGTGGCTGACCGTCAAGGTGTTCACGCTGATGGGCGCGCTCGTTGGCGTCGCCTCGGTCATCGCCTCGGCCCGCCTCGATGCGGCGACAACGGCGCTCGGCACGCTGAACGAACTTTATGTGATCGCCGCCGCCGTGATCGGCGGCACCTCGCTGGCGGGCGGCATCGGCACCATCTATGGCGCCATGGTGGGCGCGCTGGTGATGCAGTCGCTGCAGTCGGGCATGGCGCTGCTCAATCTCGATTCAGCTTATACCGATGTTGTGGTGGGCTCGGTGCTGGTGATCGCCGTCTTTGTCGATCAGCTCTATCGCCGCCGCGTGAAGTAAGGGAGAAACTGCAATGGCAAAAAAATCCGCCGGACAATCTCCCGTCAAAGGGGCCGCCATGGTGAAGAAAGCCGTGGCGCGCGCCACGGCTGAGCATGCTGCGCCCCCGCCGCCCCCCGCTGTTGAATCGCGCGGCACGCCGCTGGTCGAGATGCGCGACATCTCGATTGCCTTCGGCGGCATCAAGGCGGTGGATCATGCCTCGATCGATCTTTATCCCGGCGAAGTGATGGGGCTGCTTGGCCACAACGGTGCCGGCAAATCGACGCTCATCAAGATTCTCTCCGGCGCCTACAAGCGTGACTCCGGCGACATTCTGGTGAATGGCGACAAGGCCGAGATCGGCAATCCGCGCGACGCCAAGGCCTATGGCATCGAGACGATCTATCAGACGCTCGCCTTGGCCGACAATGTGGATGCCGCCGCCAATCTCTATCTCGGCCGCGAATTGCGCACCCCCTTCGGCACGCTTGACGATGTGGCGATGGAGGCGGAGTGCCGGAAGGTGATGCACCGGCTCAATCCGAATTTCCGCCGCTTCAAGGAGCCGGTGGTGCGCCTGTCGGGCGGCCAGCGGCAATCGGTGGCGATTGCGCGTGCCATTCACTTCAACGCCCGCATCCTCATCATGGACGAGCCGACGGCGGCCCTGGGGCCCCAGGAAACCGCGCAGGTGGGCGAACTCATCAAGCAGTTGAAGGCCGAAGGCATCGGCATCTTCCTGATCAGCCATGATCTGCACGATGTGTTCGATCTGGCCGACAGGCTTTGCGTGATGAAGAACGGCCGCGTCGTCGGCACGGCCAAGACCACCGATGTGACGCATGACGAAGTGCTGGGCATGATTATTGCCGGCAAATGCCCGCCGGGCGCGGTTTCAGGCCCCGGCGCGTTGCGAGAGGCCGCCTGAACATGCCGCAGTGGACGGAACGCTTTGCTCTCAAGGGCAAGCGGGCGCTTGTGACTGGCGCCAGCAAGGGCATCGGTTCCGAAGCCTGCCGCGTGCTGGCCGAAGCGGGCGCTGACATTGCCGCGACAGCGCGCGATGCCGAAGGGCTGGCCGAGGTCAAGGCCGCGGTTGAGGCGCTGGGCCGCCGCTGCGTGGTGATCGAGGCCGATCTCACGATCGTCGAGGGTGCGGAGAAGGCGGCGCGCGAGGCGCTCTCGGCCTTCGGCACCGTGGACATTCTGGTGAACAATGCCGGCACGGCCTATGTGGCGCCGCTCACCGAACATTCGATTGCCGAGTGGGACCGCATCATGGCGGTGAACCTGCGGGCACCCTTTATCATCGCAAGGCTTCTGGCGCCTGCGATGATCGCGCAGAAGTCCGGCAAGATCATCAATGTCTCGTCGCAGGCGGGCGTCATCGGCACGGCGGATCATGGCGCCTATTGCGCGTCGAAGGGCGGCCTCAACATGCTGACCAAGGTGATGACGGTCGAATGGGCGCCGCACAACATCCAGACCAATGCCGTCTGCCCCAATGTGATTCTGACGCCGATGGGCGAGAAGGTGTGGGGCGAGCCGGAGAAGGGCGATCCGCAGCGCGCCAAGACGCCGCTCAACCGATTCGGAAAGCCCGTCGAGGTGGCGGACATGATTCTCTATCTGGCTTCCCCGGCTTCCGACTTCGTGTGCGGCGGCATTTTCATGATCGACGGCGGATTCACGGCGATATGATCGCCGCCTGACGTTACGTGCAGTTGATTATGGTTAACAGCGCGTATACCAAGAGCGGCGTGACACCCGCATCACCACCGATGATTGAACGTGTGGCCCGCGCCATCGCGCGGAACCTGGGGGATGCTGACTGGCAGGCCTATATGGAGGCCGCCCGCGCCGCCGTGCAGGCGATGCGCCAGCCCACCGTCGAAATGCTGGAAGCCGCTCTCCCTGATGCGCCGGACTGGGGCTATCTGCCCAAGGACTGGCAGCGCATGATCGACCACGTGGTCAATGAGCCGCTGAACTGAGAAACCGCTCGACCTCCGCCCGCTTCGGCAGCGGCGCAATGGCGCCATAGCCCAGCGTCGAGAGGGCCGCCGCCGCATTGGCGAAAGGCACCGCCTTGGCAACGGGGATGCCCCGGCAGACCTCGGCCAGAAGGGCGCCGGTGAAGGCATCGCCCGCCCCCGTGGCATCAACCGCCGTGACGCGATGGCCTTTCAGCACCTGCTGCCCCTTGGCATCGGCGGCCAGAACGCCATCGGCGCCCAGCGTGACCAGAACCGTCTTCGCACCCAAGCCCAGAAAACGCGCCGCGATCGAGGCGGGGTCATCGTCACCGAACAGCGCCCGGCTGTCGTCGATCGAGGTCTTGAGAATCGTGGCGTGGGAGGTCGCGCGCTGGATGGCGGTCCGTGCCGTGCCAGCATCCCACAGGGCGGGGCGGAAATTGGTGTCGAAGGAGACAAGCGTTTGCGCCGTTTCAGCCACGGCAATGGCGCGGTCCACGGCTTCAGCCGCGCTTGAGCTGATGGCCTGGCTGATGCCCGAGACATGCAGGATCTTTGCCGAGGCGATCAGCGCCTCGGGCACATCCTGAGGCCCCATGAGGCTCGCCGCCGATCCCTTGCGGCGATAGGTGAAGCGGTGGCCTTCGGGGTGGTGGGTGACGAAATAAAGCCCGGTGGGTGCGTCCTTGTCGGCCTTCACCGCCGTGACGTTAACGCCCTCCTGCTCCCATAGCCCACGCAGGGCGTCGCCGAAAATGTCGCCGCCCACGCGGGAGGCATAGGCTGTCCTGGCGCCAAGCCGCGCGGCGGCAATCACCACATTGGAGGTATCGCCGCCGAAGCCGCCGAGAAAGCGGCCATCCGCCTGCTGGTTCAGTTCGTAGAGCGGTTCGCCGAGCGCCACGATGCCGATTGAAGCCGTGTCCTTCATTCTTGACTTGCGCCCGCCCCCATGTTTCGTGCGGCGCAAGTGTTGGGCGATTTGGCAGGCAGGATCAAGATGGCGGTGGCATTCACATTTCCGGGGCAGGGCAGCCAGGCGGTGGGCATGGGCAAGGCGCTGGCCGATGCCTTTGCCTCGGCGCGTGCTGTCTTTGAAGAAGTTGATCAGGCGCTGGGGCAGAAGCTCTCTCAGCTGATGTGGGAGGGGCCGGAGGCCGATCTGACACTGACCGAAAACGCCCAGCCCGCGCTGATGGCGGTGAGCATGGCGGTGGTGCGCGTGCTGGAGAAGGACTTTGGCATCAGCGTTGCCGGCACGGCGAAATTCGTGGCAGGCCATTCGCTGGGCGAATATTCAGCCCTTGCGGCGGCGGGCACCTTCTCGCTCGCCGATGCGGCGCGGCTTTTGAAAATCCGCGGGCAGGCCATGCAGGCGGCAACGCCCGTGGGCACGGGCGCCATGGCGGCCCTGCTCGGTCTTGATTTCGCCGCAGCCGCAGATGTCGCCGCCCAAGCGGCGGAGGGCGATGTGTGCCAGGCTGCAAATGACAACAGCGATGGGCAAGTGGTGATCTCGGGAAGCAAGGCCGCCATTGACCGCGCCCTTCTCATCGCCAAGGAGAAAGGCGCCAAGCGCGCCATTCTTCTCCCCGTCTCCGCCCCCTTCCATTGCGCGCTGATGCAGCCCGCCGCCGATGCCATGGCGGATGCGCTTTCCAAGGTCGCGATGAATGCGCCTGCCGTGCCGGTGATCGCCAATGTGATGGCGGGGCCGCTCAGCGATCCGGCGGCGATCAGGCAGAGCCTCGTCAAGCAGGTGACGGGCACGGTGCGCTGGCGCGAATGCGTGGGCTATATGGCGCAGCATGGCGTCACCACGTTCTGGGAACTCGGATCAGGCAAGGTTCTGACCGGGCTTCTGAAGAAGAACGCGCCTGAGGCCACAGGCCTGGCACTCGGAACGCCCGATGACATTCAAGCCGCCGCCGCCACACTCAGCCAAGGATAAGTAAAATGTTCGATCTCACAGGAAAGACTGCACTGGTGACGGGTGCGACCGGGGGCATTGGCGCGGCGATTGCGGAAGCGCTCTATAATGCTGGTGCCACCGTCGCCATCTCCGGCACCCGTGCTGCCGTGCTGGAGGAATTGAAAACAAAACTCGGCGCGCGCTGCCACGTGCTGCCCTGCAATCTCTCGGATGCAGCGGACGTTGAGAAACTGGTGCCTGCTGCCGAAGCGGCGATGGGCGGCCTCGACATTCTGGTGAACAATGCCGGCATCACCCGTGACGGCCTTGCCATGCGCATGAAGGACGAGGACTGGCATCAGGTGCTGGACGTGAACCTGACCGCCTCCTTCCGCCTCGCCCGCGCGGCGATGCGCGCCATGATGAAGAAGCGCTGGGGCCGCATCATCAACATTACGTCGGTGGTGGGCGTGACCGGCAATCCCGGCCAGGCCAATTATGTGGCGTCCAAGGCGGGCGTCATCGGCCTCACCAAATCGCTGGCGCAGGAACTGGCGTCGCGCAATGTCACAGTGAACGCCATCGCGCCCGGTTTCATCGCCACGCCGATGACCGATGTCTTGAACGACAAGCAGAAGGAAACGATTCTGGGCCGCGTGCCTGCGGGCCGCCTCGGCACGCCGGATGAGATCGCCGCCGCCGCCCTTTATCTGGCCTCGAACGAGGCCTCCTATGTGACGGGCCAGACCATCCATGTGAACGGCGGCATGGCGATGATCTGAAGCGGCTCAGCGTTCGAGCAGCAGGATATCGAATTTCGATTCATATTCGGGCTCGGGAAACTGCAGCACCAGCCGGTTGGGCTTGAGACGCTCGGCGAAAGCCACCTGATTTTCTTTTGCGTCCTCGCCATAGAGGCGGGGCTTTTCGCCCGCCACAGAACCCGCCCCCAGATAGGCGAGGCGGGTTTGGCTCACGGTGTAGAAGCGCCCTTCGGTGCGCTGTGAACCGGTTACTTTCTTCAGAAACCAGCCCGAACCGTCATCGCTGATCCGGCATTTGAACCAGCCATAGGCGACAAGCGGCAGGTTGCCGCCCGCCTTGATGGTGCGGCAGCGCCAGGTGCCCGCCGCATCGAAACCGTTGACGTCCATGGGCGTCCCCGACAGCGCATCATCGAGGATGGCGATGTCGGCCTGGTCACCGCCCGCGCGCGCTTCGGCCAGCGCTTCCGCCCTGGTGGCCTCGAAATGCTTGAGCTTGGCATCGTCAGCAGGCTTCAGCAGGCGCGGCAGGCCGCCATCCGCCAGGGCGGGCGACGCGGCCAGAACCAGGGCCAGCACGAAGGCGGGAATCTTTTTCATCGCCTCAACTTAGCGGCTGCAACGCAGGGCCGGCAAGGCTGGCATGACGCTGCGGCAGAACGCCGAAACTTGCCCCTTTTGCCCGAAAAGGAATCTGTGGTAGTGAACCCACGGCACAAAGGGGGATCCGCAGGGGGTTCCGGCCGTCTGAACAGATAACAACCAAGGACGACTGAACATGAGTGATGTTGCTGAGCGGGTGAAGAAAATCGTTGTCGAGCACCTCGGCGTCGATGCCGACAAGGTGAAGCCCGAAGCGAGCTTCATCGACGATCTCGGCGCTGACAGCCTTGATACCGTCGAGCTGGTCATGGCTTTCGAGGAAGAATTCAGCATCGAGATTCCCGACGACGCCGCCGAAACGATCCAGACCGTTGGCGACGCCGTGGCCTTCATCGAGAAGAACGCTGCCTGACCGGGCCGCGCGCCCCCGTCTTCCGGGGGCAATGATACATAGTGCGCGGAGGCATGGCCCATCGAAGCCCTGCCGCCGCGTTTTGCTTTGAGGAAAGGATAGGCCCGCATGCGCCGCGTTGTCGTCACAGGCTTGGGAATGGTGTCGCCCCTGGCAACCGGCGTCGATGAGACGTGGGGACGCCTGCTCAAGGGAGAATCGGGTGCGGGCCCCATCACCAAGTTCGACGCGCATGATCTTGCCTGCCGCATCGCCTGCGAGGTGAAGCGCGGCGACGGCAGCAATGCCACCTTCAATCCCGAACAGTGGATGGACCACAAGGAACTCCGCCGTTACGACGACTTCCTGATCTATGCCGTCTCGGCCGCCAAGCAGGCGATGAAGGATTCGGGCCTCGACCTGAAGACCGAGGATGAAAAGGAACGCGCCGGCGTGCTCGTGGGCTCGGGCATCGGCGGGCTCACCAACATCGAACAGACAACGCTGCTGCTGGCGGAAAAGGGCCCGCGCCGCGTCAGTCCCTTCTTCATTCCGGGCGCCCTCATCAATCTGGCCTCGGGCCTGATCTCGATCGAATTCGGCTGCAAGGGCCCCAATCATTCCGTCGTCACCGCCTGTTCCACCGGTTCGCATGCGATCGGCGATGCGGCGCGGCTGATCGCGCTTGACGATGCTGACGTGATGATCGCAGGCGGCGCTGAATCAGCGATCTGCCGCCTCGGCATCGCGGGCTTCGTAGCCTGCAAGGCGCTGGCCACCAAATTCAACGATGAGCCCGCCAAAGGCTCGCGCCCCTATGACAAGGACCGCGACGGCTTCGTGATGGGCGAAGGCGCGGGCGTCGTGGTGCTGGAAGAGCTTGAGCATGCGAAAGCGCGGGGTGCGCGCATCTACGCCGAGATCGTGGGCTATGGCATGTCGGGCGATGCCTATCACGTGACAGCACCGGCGCCCGATGGCGACGGCGCCTTCCGCTGCATGACCGCCGCGCTGAAGCGGGCCGGCCTCCAGGCGCATGAGATCGACTATGTGAACGCCCATGGCACCTCGACGCCATTGGGGGATGAGATTGAGCTTCGCGCCGTGGAGCGCCTGATGGGCAACCGCGCCGACGCGCTCTCGATGTCATCAACCAAATCCTCGATCGGTCATCTCCTGGGTGCGGCGGGCGCGGTGGAGGCGATTTTCTGCGTTCTCGCCATGCGCGACAATGTGCTGCCGCCCACCATCAATCTCGACAATCCCTCCGTTGATACCGCCATCGACCTCGTGCCCAAAGTGGCGCGCAAGAAAGAGATCAACACAGTTCTGTCGAATTCTTTTGGTTTCGGTGGTACCAATGCTTCACTGGTCATGCGGCGCTACGCGGCATGATCCTTGAGAAGGATCGGCCGGCACATTGACAGGCAGCGACCCCACCCGCGTTTCCGCACCGAAAATGCCGCGCCAGCGCGCATCGGCGGTGACGCGCGTGCTGGGAGCCCTGTTCCTGCTCGCGCTTGTGCTGGGACTGGGCGCCGCCGGGGCCGCATTCTATGCCTATGACGCCTTCACCAAGCCTGGCCCGCTGGCGGCGAACAAGGTGTTCATGATCGACAAGGGCCTGAGCACGCCCGAGATCGGCGCGGCGCTGGAAAAGGCCGGCATCGTCAGCAACGGGCGCATTTTCGCCGCGGCTGCCTGGGCGACGGGCCAGAAGGGCCATCTGCGCGCCGGTGAATATGAATTTGTGTCCGCCATGCCGATGAACGACGTGATGGACCTGATCGCCAGCGGCAAATCCATCACCTACAAGATCAGCGTGCCCGAAGGCTTCACCACCGACATGGCGCTGGCCCGCGTGGCCGAAAACGATGTGCTGACCGGCGATGTCACGAGCCCGCCGCCCGAGGGCGCCATCATGCCCGACACCTATGTGTTCGAGCGCGGCGCCACGCGCCAGCAGTTGATCGACCACATGACGATGGCGGAAAAGAAAATGGTGGATGAGGTGTGGGCCACGCGCAAGGCGGGCCTTGGCATCGATACGCCTGAACAGGCGGTGATCCTCGCCTCGATCGTCGAAAAGGAAACCGGCGTTCCGGAGGAGCGCGGAGAGATCGCCTCGGTGTTCCTCAACCGCCTCAAGAAGGGCATGCGGCTGCAATCCGATCCGACGATCATCTATGGCATCGTGGGCGGCAAGGGAAAGCTCGACCGCCCGCTGACCAAGACCGACATCACCACGCCCACGCCCTATAACACCTATACCATCAAGGGCCTGCCGCCCGGCCCCATCGCCAACCCCGGCCGCGCCGCGCTGGAGGCGGTGGTGAACCCGCCTGACACGACCTATCTCTATTTCGTGGCCGATGGCACGGGCGGTCATGCCTTCGCCTCGACACTGGAAGAGCATAACCGCAACGTGGCGAAATGGCGGAACCTCGCCGGGAACTCCGCCACCGCCCTTGCCGCCGAAACGGGCGAAGCGGGCCAGGCGGATGCCGGAAGCAGCGCCACCGACGTGCCGGAACCGCAATCCGCCACCCTGCCGCCGATGGACACCCCCGTTGTGCAGCAGGATCAAACGGCCGATGCCACCGCCACCCAGCCCGACCGCACCACGGCGCCCGCCGAAGCCGATGCGCCGGTGCTGGACCTCAAGCCCGGCTCGGTGATCGCCGCGGGCGATACGCTGATCCCGGTTCCGAAGCTGAAGCCCAGGCGCTAGACTTCGCGCCATCTGATTCTCGAAGGGCAGCGATGGCGATTTCCAGCATGACCGGCTTTGCCCGCGCCTCGGGCGCAAGCGGCGGATTCACCTGGCAGTGGGAAGTGAAGAGCATCAACGGCAAGGCGCTGGACATGCGCTTCCGCCTGCCGCCCGGTTTCGAGGCGCTGGAACTGCCCGCCCGCACCGCGGCGGCGGCACGCCTCAAGCGCGGCAATCTGCAGATTTCACTGACCGTGGGCGGCGTGGCGCGGGCCGAACGGGTGAGCGTGAACGAAGAGGTGCTGGAACAGTTGCTGAGCGCGGGCGAGACGCTGCGCAACCGCATTGGCGGCGAACCGCTCCGCGCCGATTTTCTGCTCTCGATCCGGGGCGTCGTCGACGTGGTGCCGGAAGAGGAGAATGAGGAAGAGGTGGCGGGGCGCAATCGGGAAGTGCTGCGCTCCTTCGGCGAGGCGCTGGACCAGCTCATCGCCTCGCGCGAGGCTGAGGGCGCGAGGCTCTCCGGCCTTGTCACGGCGCAGGTGACCCGCATCGCCGAACTGGCGGAAGCCGCGCGCGCCAGCAAGGCGAGAGCGCCCGAGGCGATCAAGGCGAGGCTCGCCGAGCAGGTGGCGCGCCTGATGGAGGCGGGCTCGGGCTTCGATCCCCAGCGCCTGCATCAGGAAGCGGTGCTGGCGGCAACCCGCGCCGACATTCAGGAAGAGATCGACAGGCTTTCCTCCCATGTCGAGGCGGCGCGTGCGCTCATGGCTTCGGGCGAGGCGGTGGGCCGCAAGTTCGATTTTCTGGCGCAGGAATTCAACCGCGAGGCCAACACGCTGTGCTCCAAGGCCATGGATGGCGGCATGACGGCGATCGGCCTCGACCTCAAGACGGTGATCGACCAGATGCGCGAACAGGTGCAGAATCTTGAATAGCTCTTCTCCCGCAGCGATCGCCCGCCGGGGCCTTCTGCTCGTCATGTCCTCGCCGTCGGGCGCGGGGAAAACCACGCTGTCGCGCATGCTGCTGGCGGCCGACAGCAACATCACCATGTCGGTCTCCGTCACCACCCGGAAGCCAAGGCCCGGCGAAGTGGATGGCCGGGATTATCATTTCATCTCGAAAGAGGCTTTTACTGCCCAGGCCGATGCGGGCGGGCTTCTGGAATGGGCCGAGGTGTTCGGCAATTTCTACGGCACGCCGAAGAAGCCGGTGGAAGAGGCTTTGGCGCAGGGCCGTGACGTGCTCTTCGACATCGACTGGCAGGGCACCCAGCAATTGGCCGAGGCGATGAAGGACGATCTCGTTCGTGTCTTCATCCTGCCGCCATCGGCGGAGGAACTGCATGAGCGCCTGATCCGCCGCAACCAGGATGCCGCCAGCATCGTGGCCAAGCGCATGGCGGAAGCCTCGCGCGAGATCAGCCATTGGGCGGAATATGACTATGTGATCGTCAACGATGACCTCGACCGCGCCTTCGCGCAGATCCAGGCGGTGCTGACGGCGGAACGCCTGCGCCGCCGCCGCCGCACCGGCCTTACGCAATTCGTCCGTGATCTGACGAAAGGCCTTTGAACAGGAGGGCGAGGCGCGCGAAGTCCTGAACCGTAATCTGCTCGGCGCGGAGTTCGGGATTGATGCCCGCCAGCGCCAGCAGCGCTTCGGGGTTTTCCGTGAGCGATTTGAGGCTCGAACGCAGCATCTTGCGGCGCTGGCCGAAGGCTGCCGCTGTCACCTTTTCGAGCACCGCAATGTCACAGGCGGGCGAGGGCATCGCGCGCGGCACAAGCTGCACGATCGATGAGGTGATCTTGGGCGGCGGCGTGAAGGCCGAGCGGTTCACGTCGAAAAGTTTTTTCGTGTCGCAGAGATGCTGGCACAGGATGGACAGGCGGCCATAATCCTTGCCGCCGGGCTTCGCCACGATGCGCTCGGCCACTTCCTTCTGGAACATCAGCGTGAGGGAGGAGAACCACGGTGGCCATGGGCCGCTGGTCAGCCATCCCGTGAGGAGCGGCGTGGCGATGTTGTAGGGCAAATTGGCGATGATTTTCGCGGGGCCCTTGACGAGCGCCTGCCAGTCCGTTGCCAGCGCATCGCCCGGGATCACGTCGAGGCGGCCCGGATAGGCCCGCGACACCTCTTCAAGTGCTGCGATGGCGCGGTCATCGCGCTCGACGGCGATGACGCGGGCAGCGCCTTCCATTAGGAGCGCGCGCGTGAGACCGCCGGGGCCGGGGCCGATCTCGATGATGGTGAAGCCGTCAAGCGGCGCGGCAGCACGGGCGATGCGGCGGGTGAGATTGAGGTCGAAGAGAAAATTCTGCCCCAGGCTTTTCTTGGCCGCGAGGCCGAAGCGCTCGATCACCTCGCGGAGCGGCGGCAGCCCGTCGCCGCTCACGGGGCGGTCTTCGCCATTTGCGCGGCGAGTGTCAGGGCAGCGATCAGGCTTTTCGGATTGGCGGTGTGGGTGCCCGCGATCCCGAGCGCCGTGCCATGGTCCGGCGAGGTGCGGATGAAGGGAAGCCCCAGGCTGACATTCACGCCGCCATGAAAATCGAGCGTCTTGACCGGGATCAGCGCCTGATCGTGATACATGCAGAGGATCACGTCATACTGGGCACGCGCTTCCGGGTGGAAGGCGGTATCGGCGGGCAATGGTCCTTGTACGGAATATCCTTCTTGCGCCAGTTCCTTCAACGCCGGAATGATGATGTCGCGCTCTTCGCTGCCCATGGCGCCATTTTCGCCCGCATGCGGGTTGAGGCCGGTGAAGGCGAGGCGCGGGCTTGCGATGCCGAAATGACGGGTCAGCGCCGCCGCCGCCACGCGCGCCTGCGCCATGATGGCGTGGCCGGTGAGCTGCTTCGGCACGTCCGAGAGGGGGATATGGACGGTGACCGGAATGGCGCGGAGATCGCCCGCCGCCAGCATCATCACCTCTTGCACTTTATGGCCGCGCATTTCGGCGAGATGGGCGAGATAATCCGTGTGGCCCTGATGGCGGAAGCCCGCCGCATAGAGCGCTTCCTTCTGGATGGGATTGGTGACGATGGCCGACACGTCGCCATCAAAGGCCAGGCCCACCGCCTCGTCGATGGCGGAAATCACCTGGCGCGCCGTGGCCGGATGAAGGGCCCCGGGAAGGGGCCGGGCGGCCAACGGCCGGTGCAGCACCGGCAGGGCCTCGGCGAACACGTCCCGCGCTTCCCGCGGCGACTGGATGCGCCGGACCGGCAGCGCGGGATTGCGCGATTGCCAATAGTCCGCATCACCCAGCAGGAAGAAGCAGGAGGGGGCGTCATTCCTGAGCGCGTTCCACGCCGCCGCCGTGATCTCAGGCGCCACCCCCGCGGGCTCGCCGCTGGTGAGGACAATGGGCCGAGGCATCACGGCGCGTAGCTCGGGTCGCGGTACTCGACATAAATCTTGCGCCGCGCATCCTTCATATAGGTGGCTTCGAAGCCGTCATATTTTTCGTTGATCAGGATATTGGAAATCTGATCGCGGTCCGGCATCTTGAACGTCGGGATCTCCGGCATGATCTTGCGGCTGCCGCAGAAGGCGATGAGCTGAATGCCTCCGGGCCCCCGCATGGGGCCGATCGCCTTGTTCACCCCGGCCTTCTGCAGCGCGGCGCGCAAAGGCGGCGGCAGCTTCGCGGCGTCCGCCTCGATGATCTTGCCGAATTTCACGTTGAAGACGCCGCTCGCCGCGGCACGCGGATTGCTGCAGCTCCTGAACTGCTGCTGCACCTGCTGCGCTTCCACCGCGCGCGCCTGGAGAAGGGCAGGATCATCGGTTGATTCCACCGGCAGGGTGATCTCCATGATGTTGAACACGGTGACGCCGTTGATCCGCGGGTCTTTGCGGATTTGCGCCATCTGCTGATCGACCTTCGTCTGTATTTCGGCCTTCTTGCGGTCGATGTCGCTGTCATTCACCTTGATATCGGAGCGGTATTTGCTGGCCAGGATGCGGTTGAAGCCGAGCTGCGCCGACAGGTAATTGCGGAAAAAATCTTCCGAGATTCCGCGCCCCGCCAGCTGCTTCAACAGACCGTCGGGGCTCAATTTCATGCGGCCCGCGATCCGCTTGACCTCATCGTCGAGGTCATCCTTGCTGGTGGCCATGCTGTATTTCTTGGCGTCGGCGCGCTTGATGACATCATCGATCATCCCCTGCAGCGCCTTCTTGCGGTCAAGCGGAGGAAGCTGCGGATCGAGGATTTTCGCCAGCGTGATGCGGGCGGTGAGATCGAATTCGGTGATCGGGACATCGGCGACGACGGCCACGACGCCGCCGGCCCGCGCGACGCCGCATGAGAGGCCGAAGGCAATCCACAGTGAAAGACAAATGGTGATGAGAGTTTCGCGCCGCATAGCCGTTGTCAGAACTTGATCTTGCCGCCGAGCACGCCAATGGTGCGGAATTCAACCGAGAGCTTCAGGCTGTGCCCGGTTTCCAGCGTCTCGTCGTCAATCGAATCTTCGTAAACCAGCTTTGCCCTCATGCAGTCGCAATCGAACATGAGGCCGAGATATCTGTCCATGAACTTGTCCTTGCCCAGATCATATCTGAAACCGCCGAACATCTTCCAGGCATCGGCGAACTGATAACCCGCATCGGCCCAGATTTGCCTGGCGTTTTCCGGCCGGCCATAGTCTGGCGCCTTGTCCACGTCGGCATAGCTCAAAGACCCGGAAATCCTGTCCAAAGTGAGGCTGACCGAGGTCTCCTGGGAGTGCATGGACGAGAAGTCCTGCGCCGCCCGCGCCTCATAGGTGAAGCGCAGCTTGTCATTGGGCTGGAAGGCCACGGCGCCCACGATGTCGGAGAGATCGTCCTCCAGCCCCGAACCGGCCGTGAAGCTGTTGGTGCCCGCGATATGATAGGATTCGCCCGCGCTGGCGCGCAGGAAGCCGCCATTCTGGGCGAGGAACGTATACATCAGCCCGGCATTGGCGCGCGTGCCGCCCTCATAGCGGTCGAGGCCGCTGAAGCGGTCCTGCAGGAAGAGGTTGGTGTGGTCGAAGTTCATCGTGATCGCATCTTCGGGCGCGATATCAGATGAATCCTTTTCCCCCGGCGAGGCGATGATCTGTGCCACCGGCGTCAGGATGCTTTGCCCAAGGGTCTGGGAGGCGATGAAGGGCCAGCGGACGTCAAGCCCGGCGGTGGGGAGAACCCTGGCGGTGGTCACGTCTTCCGACGAGGCGCCGGGCACGTCCTTCGCATCGTAGATATCGGCCCTGACGCTGGCAAATGGCGTGATCACCTGTCCCCAGCCATTCACCATGCGCCGCTGCCAGTCGAGGCTTGCCACCGCGCGCGTCTGCTGCGTGCCAAGATCGAAGGCCGTGGCGGCATCGTCGCGGTAGAGGGAATAGGCGTCGACGTTGAATCCGACCTCGCCGCCCAGCACCGATTGCGCCAGCGTGTCGCTGGCCGTCACATGGGGAACCGCATAGGGGATGAGATGCGCATCATCGCGCGCGCGGAGCGATTGATAGTTGAGGATCTGCGCCGACACATAGGCACGGTCATCGATGTCGGTGACATGCACATTGTTGGTGATCATGTCGGGGTTGCTGATGCCGTAGTCGCGGTAGAAATTAATGTCGCTCAGCAGCGTCCCGTCCCAGCCCCATGACCAGGTATCGTCGATCTTGAAATCGCCCTTGGACGTGATGGCACCGCGCCAGCGCGACGCGTCGCGCGCCGCGCCCGGGTCAAGCTGATAAATGCCGTAGCCGCGGATGTTGTATTCACCGCTCGCCAGGCGGTGGCGCCATTCCGCGTCGCCGAACAGACCCTGTTTGCTGGTGATCATGGGCCGGAAGGTCACGTCCATGTTGGGCGCGACATCCCAGAAATAGGGCACCGTGACGCCCGCGCCATAGACCTTGCTGTAGCCGAAATTGGGCAGCAGGAATCCGCTCCGCCGTTTCACTGTCGGGTCGGGGTAGGAGAGATAGGGCAGCCAGAACACCGGCATGCCCGCCAGCTCGAAGGTCGGATCGACGTAGTGGATGGTCTTGGTGTTCTGGTCGTGCGTGGCCTGTGGGGCCTTGATCTGCCACGCCGGTGTGCCGTCTGCGCGCACGCAATCCTTGCAGGCGGTGTAGGTCATGTTGGTGTAGATCGAGATGCCGTCCTGGATTTTCTTCGCGTAGTCGGCGGTGATCGTCACGTTATTGGTCAGCAGCGCCTTCACATGTTCGGCGAAGCCCTGCTTGAAATGATTGGTGAGCTGAGCCGAATTGGCTTCCATCACATTGCCGTTGGGCTCGCGCAGCACGACAGACCCGTTGGCCTTGAAGACATCCTTGTTGAAATCATAGCTCACATGGGTGGCGGTGAGGATATAGGGGCCATAGACCATGCGCACCGTGCCGGTGGCGGTGGCGATCTTGGTCTTTGAATTATAGGTGAACTGGTCGGCCACCACATGCATGCGCGTGCCCTTGGGCGGGGCCTTGGTGACCGGGGCGACGAATTTGGGCGATTTGGGGATGAAGGGCGAATCCACCGCAGCACCGGCAAGGCTGGCCGTGAGGAGCCCTGCGGCCACGGCCAATGCCAGCGCTGACGCCGGGCCGCGCAGACTCTTCGCGTGGTTGCTGTTTTCACCCTTCAGGATCACGCCCGATCGCCTGCTCACAATTCTTTACAAACTCTTAACGGGATTCACTGCCGGGGTGAAGCCGAGAATGGCGCTGATCCTCACCCCGAATTGAGTCTGATGCGCGGCGCCGTGGCCATTGTGGTTAACGCCCCGTTGCGTCTAAGACCTGCGTCTTCGCAGCCCTTTTGCGCCGCTGAGTCGGGTGGCCCCAAGGGGCAGAGTTTCATTTTGTCGGGATGAGATCATGAAGATTAAATTTTCGGGCCCAGCCGCTCCTGCCTCCGGCGTTCTCGTGGTGTTCGCAACCGAAGGCGCGAAACTGGGTGACATTGCGTCAGCGGTGGACAAGCAGACCGGCGGCCACCTGACGCGCGCCATGAAGGCGGCGCGCTTCACCGGCAAGCGCGAGTCCTGGCTCGATGTGCTGGCGCCCGGCGGGCGTTATGAAAGGGTGGTGGTGTTCGGCCTCGGCAAGCCCGGCACCATCAAGTCGCAGGAGGTGGAATATCTGGGCGGCGCAATCGCCGGAACGCTGCAGGCGCTGAAGGCCCCGCAGGCGGCGATCGCGGTGGAGATCGACGGCGAGTTTGGGGCCAGGGGCATGGCGGCGGCACTTCTGGCCTCGGGCGCCATGCTGCGCGTCTACAGCTTCAGCCAGTACAAGTCGAAGAAGCCCGAAAGCGTGGTGCTTGAAAGCCTCGCCCTTCATTGCGCGGATGCGGCGGCGGCGCGCAAATCCTTTGCCGGCCTGGAAGCGGTGGCGGAGGGCGTTCACCTGGCGCGCGATCTCGTCAATGAGCCGGCCAATGTTCTCTATCCGGAAGAATTTGCCCGCCGCGCCAAGGCGCTGGCGAAAGAGGGTGTGAAGATCGAAATCCTTACTCCCTCGCAGATGAAGCGGCTGGGGATGGCAGCCCTTCTGGGCGTGGCGCAGGGCAGCGATCACGAGGCCCGCATGGTGGTGATGCGCTGGGACGGAGGCCGCAAGGGCGAGAAGCCGGTGGCCTTCATCGGCAAGGGTGTCACCTTCGACACCGGCGGCATTTCGATCAAGCCGGCGGCCGGCATGGAGGACATGAAGGGCGACATGGGCGGTGCGGCTTGCGTAACCGGCCTCATGCTGGCGCTGGCCAAGCGCAAGGCCAAGGTGAACGCCATCGGCGCCATCGGCCTCGTCGAGAACATGCCTGACGGCAAGGCGCAGCGCCCGGGCGACGTGGTGAAGTCCATGTCGGGCCAGACCATCGCCGTGCTCAACACCGATGCCGAAGGCCGCCTCGTGCTGGCCGATGTGCTCTGGTACATTCAGGACCGCTTCAAGCCGAAATTCATGATTGACCTCGCCACCCTGACCGGCGCCATCATGGTGGCGCTCGGCAAGGAACATGCGGGGCTGTTCTCGAACAATGACGAACTGGCGCAGCGCCTCTCCGACGCGGGCTATGCGACGGCGGAAAAAGTCTGGCGCATGCCGCTGGCGCCCGAATATGACAAGATCATCGACCATGATGTGGCCGACGTGAAGAACACCGGCGGCCGCAATGCGGGCGCCATCACCGCGGCGCAATTCCTGCAGCGTTTCGTGAACAATGTGCCCTGGGCCCATCTCGACGTGGCGGGCACCGCGATGGATGCGCTCAAATCGCCGATCAACCAGAGCTGGGGTTCGGGCTGGGGCGTCAGGCTGCTGAACCGGCTGGTGGCCGATCACTACGAGAAATAGCCGCCGCTGAGCCGGCTGCTGTTTCAGTTCAGGCCGGGCTGGCTTTCGAGAAAGCCGGCCACCGCCGTTGCAACGGTGGAATGGCCATAGGGCGTCAAGTGCACGTTGGCGGGAAAATGCGTGAGCGTGCCGCTGGCTGCCGCGGCCTGGAACGCCGGAACGAGATCGAGATAGGCGCAGCCAAGCCGGGGCGCATTGCCGGCCAGCCATTTGCGCGTCATGTCGCTTGCCTGCTCGAGCGCGGCGCCGTTCGCGGGATCATCAAATACCACATGCCCGCGATAGGCCGTATAGGCTGAGGGAATATAGGTGCAAACGGGCTTGAAGTTACTCGCCTGAGCGAGCTCCACAAAGGCGCGAAGCGGCGCCTCGTAAAGGGCGGGCGATACTTCGCCGGCAGCAATGCGCTTGGCAATCTTGACTTCGTCACCGTCGCCGTTGGTGACATTCATCGGGATCGCGGTTCCCTGCGAGGTAATCGTGTAAGTAAACGTCACGCCGGATTTGCTTGACAGGCGCTTCGCCAGATTTTCCAGCGATGCCTTGATGAAAGCCAGCGCGTAGCTGACAGCGAAGGGACCGCCCATCGGTTCCTTCTTGCGCTTGAGCTGTTTGCCCGCCTTGAAATCGTTGAAGCGCATCACGTCGCGCAGGTCGTTCCCCTCATAGATATTGAAGATCACCGCCCTGGGATGCAGCGGCACGCCGAATTTGCGCACGATCTCGGTGTATTCGTTGGGGCCCGTGCCGGGGATGCCGAGATTGTAGGTCCGCCTTCCGGTGAGGGGTTCGAGCAGGGCGGAGGATGTCTGGTCCGCCCTCACGCCGACGCAGCAGACGAAGGAATCGCCCGCCATGACATAGTCCGCCGTGGGCCGCTCCGCTTTCCCCGGCGGGTTGTAGAAGCCTTTCGCATCCATTGGGTGGTTTTCGAGAAAACCCCATTTGAGATCGGCGTCATCGGCGCGGATGACATGCACGGCATTGGGCTCCAGGAGAAAGATATCGGGTCCATGGTCGAAGCGTTCGGCGGACGGCAGTACGGGGCGCGTCGTCCTGGTGGAGAGGCCGAGGCGGTTGGCGATTTCGGCACGGAGGCTGGGCGTCATCCGGTCGATCTGCGCCACGCCGATGAGGGAGGGATCGATCCGCAGCACGGCCTCCAGCAGGCCAAGCGCCAGGACTAGGCTGAATAGGATGGTCACGGCTCCAAGGAGCGCGTTGCGGCGGGCAGCCATGGAAGAGGCCTCTCTCAATCCAGTTCGAATGCGGTTTCGTAGTTCTGCTGCAGCGACGGATCCTGATCCTCCTTGCGGAGAATGCAGTTGCCGGCGGCGAGAAGTTCGATCTTCGTGCCCATGAAGCAGCGGAACGCATCGTCAGGCGAACAGACCAGCGGTTCTCCGCGCACGTTGAAGCTGGTGTTGACGATCACCGGGCAGCCGGTGAGCTGCTTGAACTTCGCGATCAGCGCATGATAGCGCGGGTTGGTCTCCTGGTGCACAGTCTGGATGCGGGCCGAATAATCGACATGGGTGACCGCCGGAATCTCGGAGCGCGGCACATTCAGCTTGTCGATGCCGAACAGCGCCTCTTGGGCGGGCGTCATTTTCCGGCGGCGCTTTTCCACGACATCCGCCACCATCAGCATGTAGGGCGAATCCTCATCGATCTCAAACCACTCCGCTACGTCCTCGCGCAGAACCGAGGGGGCGAAGGGCCGGAATGACTCGCGGTATTTGACCTTGAGGTTGAGAAGCTGCTGCATCTCCGGAGACCGCGCGTCGCCGAGGATCGAGCGGTTGCCGAGCGCGCGCGGGCCGAATTCCATGCGGCCCTGGCACCACCCCACGGCCTTTCCTGCCGCGATGGCCTCCGCGGCGATGGCGATCAGCTCCTCGTCGTCATGGACGGTGAATTTGGCGCCCGCCGCATGGAGGCGCGCTTCGATTTCCGGCTGGCTGAATGCCGGCCCGAGATAGGCGCCGGACATGCCGTCGCCGCCCGGCTTCACCGCCTGGCGCGGCGCCTTGGCAAAGGCATGGCTTGCGTAAAGCGCGGCCCCCAGCGCGCCTCCCGCATCGCCCGAGGCCGGCTGCACCCAGATATTCTCGAAGCGGCCATCGCGCAGGATCTTGCCGTTGGCCACGCAATTGAGCGCGACGCCGCCCGCGAGGCACAAATTCCTCTGTCCGGTTTCGCGGGCGATGGACCGCGTCAGCGCGAGAACAGCCTCCTCCAGCACGGCCTGCACGGAGGCGGTCAGATCCATCTCGCGCTGCGTCAGCAACTGTTCGGGCTTGCGCGGCGGCCCGCCAAACAATTGGTCGAAACGCCCGTTGGTCATGGTGAGGCCGGTGGCGTAGTCGAAATAATCCATATTGAGGTGGTAGCTGCCGTCTTCCTTGAGATCGATCAGATTGTCGCGGATAAGCTTGGCGAAACGCGGCTCGCCATAGGGCGCCAGCCCCATGATCTTGTATTCGCCCGAGTTCACCTTGAAACCAGTATAGTAAGTAAAGGCCGAATAGAGCAGGCCAAGCGAATGGGGAAAATGGATCTCGCGCTCCATGCGAAGATCGCTGCCCTGGCCGATGGCGAGCGAAGTGGTGGCCCATTCGCCCACCCCGTCCATGGTGAGGACGGCGGCATCCGTGAATGGCGAGGGATAGAAGGCGCTTGCCGCGTGGCTCATGTGATGTTCGGTGAAGAGCAGCTTTTTCGGATCGAATTCCTTGTCCAGCTTGCGCAGTTCCGATTTCAGCAGGTCTTTCTGGAACAGCTTTTCGCGCAGCCAAACCGGCATCGCCATGCGGAAGGAAGTGAAGCCCTTTGGAGCGAAAGCCAGATAAGTTTCAAGCAACCGCTCGAACTTGAGAAAGGGCTTGTCATAGAAGACGACATGGTCGATGCCGGAGAGCGGTGTTCCTGCCGCGCCGAGACAATATTGCACGGCATTGGCCGGAAAACGCGCATCGTGCTTCTTGCGGGTGAAACGCTCTTCCTGCGCGGCGGCGATGATGCGGCCATCCTCCACCACAGCGGCGGCGCTGTCGTGGTAGTATGCGGAAAGCCCGAGAAAGCGCAACGCCGGCCCGTCAGAAAATGGTGTAGATGAAGGGGGCGACGGCGCTTCCCTTGGCGAGGATCAGGAGGCCGCCGAACACCACCAGAATGATCAGCATGGGGAGCAGCCAGAACTTCTTGCGCTGGCGCACGAAAGCGAGGAGTTCTGCCAGAAACGACATGCGGATGGCCTCTACATTCAAAATTGATTGCGGATGGAGGAAGGATCCGACTCTGCCGGATCGCGCGTAATCCAGTAGCTGCGCGCCTCGGCGTCATAGCCGAGGGTCAGGAATTTCTTGCCCATGGCGCGCATTGCCAGCGACATCGGAACGATGACGGCCACGAACAGCACGCTGAGAACGACAGGGTTGATGACGCGGTGAAGAAGCAGGCCAAACTGGAACCACATGCGGTTCAGCGGCCGGAGCGCCGAAGGCGCGGCAAAGGCGAGGACTGCGAAGATGGCCGAGACGCCGAGCGCCCACCATCTGATATCGCCGCCAAAAATCCATTTTATGAGGCCGATGAAGGCGAACACGCCCGTGAACGTCAGCCCGAAATTCCGTTCGGACGGCATCTTCGTGTCGTCATGCCTCGATTCGGGATGAGCCTCGAACGTCATATCAGATGCCGCCTGTCTGAGTTTGATAGTTTCATAGCATTTGAATTAATGTGGGAGCAAGCCGCCACAACTTCCGCGTGGGGAGCGGGCGGGGTCAGCGCAGCGTCAGCCCGCCGTCGATGGTGATGATCTCTCCCGTGGTGAAGCTTGCCGCACCGGAGGCGAGATAGACGGTGGCCCCCACCAACTCCTCCACCTGGCCGATGCGGTTCTGGACCGCCCCCTTGGCCCAGACATCATTGACGACATCCGGATGCTCGCGGAGCACCTCCGCCGTGAGTTCGGTGAAAATATAGCCGGGCGCCAGCGCATTGACGCGGATGTTGAATTCCGCCCATTCGGTGGCGAGGCATTTGGTGAGCATGTGGACGCCCGCCTTCGAGACATTATAGGCGGCATGCCGGAACGGCCAGTTGACGATCTGCCCCGACATCGAGCCGATGTTGATGATCGAGCCTGATTTTTGCTTGATCATCTGGCGGCCCACGGCGCGGGACGCCAGGAACACGCCGTCGAGGTTCACCGCCATGGTCTGCCGCCAGGTGTCGAGCGAACAGTCCTCGGCGTGCGCCGGAAGCACGATCCCCGCATTGTTGACGAGAATGTCGATCTGGCCCCAGGCGGCCGTCACCTCATCCGCCATGCGGGCGGTGTCGCTTTCGTTTGAGACATCGGCCTTGATCACCATGGCGCGGCGCCCTGAAGCGCGGATCGCCTTTGCCGCCTCCTCGGCGCGGTCTACCGTGGATTTCACCACAATGGCGACATCCGCCCCATGCGCCGCCAGCCCCTCCGCCAGCGCGAGGCCGATGCCGCGCGAGCCGCCGGTGACGATCGCCGTGCGCCCGTCGAGCCTGAAAATGCCGGAATAAGATGAAACCCCTGCCATGACGTTCTCCCGTTTTATTTCAGCTTAGGGCATTGCCCCGGGAACTGTACATTGCCGCAGAGGCAAGCCATTGACGCGCCGGGGTGCTTGTGCGCACCATCGCTCAGTTGGGGAGGACACCATGGAACAAATCATCATCAACCTGATCGCCGGCGCCATTGGCGGCAATGCGGCTGGCAAGGCATCGTCGGGCTTCGACATGGGCACGGTAGGCAACACCATCGCCGGCGCCATTGGCGGCGGCGTGCTGGGGCAGATCGTATCACTGCTGATCCCCGCCATCTCGGCGGCGGCCCAGGCCGGCAATCTGAGTGTGGGCGGCGTGATCAGCCAACTCGTCGCGGGCGGCGCTGGCGGCGCCATCCTGACCGCCATCATCGGCGCGATCAAGAACAAGGCGGCCTGAACATTTCCGCGCGCCGCCAATCAGGCGGCGCGCTGAGCCATAACGCGCGACACCGGCTGAGCATGCCGGAGAGGGCAGGCTTGCGGCATCAGAACGCATAAAGCGGAGACGCTCCATTTGAGGGAACGCGATGGCCAGTCAAATCCCCCTGCTTCTGGTGGATTTCAATGAAATGCTGGATTTCGACCTGGTGCTGCTGTCCCGGGATGATGTGAAGGCTGATGCCGGTGGCAATCCGGTTCACCTTTATGAAGGCATGGCGGTAGATATCTATTCTGACGACGGCGCTTTCGATGATGGACGCCCAAGCGCGCTGCTTGCCCGCGGCGTTGTGGAGCGCAATCGGACTGAAGGCTGGTCAAAGCACGTGAAGTGGGCCTGCCGAATCGATCAGAAAGGCGTGCACCACGTTGAATTGAGCCAGTTGACGCAGCACGAGCCGCTCAAATGAAGAGTGTTGCGGCGGCGTTCTGCCTTCGCGGCCTCAGATGGTGCTTTTGGCCGTGCCTTTATGCTGGTCTTTTCATTTCGGCTCTCGTTGAACCAGCGAGTGCTCTGCATCTGCGCAGTCACGGCACCGCAAGGTATTTGCTATTGGCAAATCCACCGGCCTGGCAAACCATGTGGATTGACAACATAGACGACAACCGCGACCTCATGAGCAAGAACGTGGCGTCGAAGGACCCAGCCAAGCATGTTGATCTGAGCCCTGATGAAATGGAGATGATAAGAAAGACGACCGGGTATCTCATTTGCAGAAATTCGGTCGTGACGGCCGACCTTGAGGAACCGGACGTTGTTGTCGTGCCGATGCACACCTTCAAGAAATGGGATGGTCTCTCCCATTGCACTTTTCGATCTTTTGCCGGTGTTTCAGTTGACGTCAATTTGGAGGATGCCAAGTACTTCATCCTGACGTGGCTGGAAAATCCAAAAGATTACTATACCGACATGATCGCGCTCAGATTGTCATGGCCGGTGAAGGGGATCGATTCAACGAAAATGATATCTTACCCGAGCTGGCCATATGAATTCCGGCGGAATCAGACACTTATTATCGTTTCAGGCGGGCAAGACGACTGGGATGCGATCCATCAAATGCCGTGGGAAAAAATGACAGAGCCGCTCGTCTATATGTGTCAGGCAAAGTTTTTGAGCGTGGAAAAGACTGGTGAGGTATTGGAAACAAACTGTGCCGCTGATTCCGGCGGCTCCGGTGCGAAAGCCTATGTACGCAAGCAGGATGGCACGTTGCTGAAGGTTGCGATGCTCGTCGGCATCATTAACCAAGGCGAAAAAGGTGAGAGCTTTGCAAACGGATCGCCCTATGCCTTCGACAAATTTGCGTCTGCATTTCTTGTATTGGATACAAGTAAATTTATTGCGCACTAGATTACCACGGAGATCAAATCGGCTCCGGGCAATTGATCTCCGTTCATGAAAGTCACCAGACAGGGGGTGCTCATTACCATGGTGGTGATCCTGTCCACCGCTGCGCTGGGCTATGCCGTCGTGGTGCTGGTGCCGCGATGGACCCGCGATATTCTTGCTTACTGTAACGCGGCAAAGCACGATCCGGCCTTCACTTGCACCATGCAATCCGGATCCCCGCCTAGGGAACAATGCGTGAAGAAAGACGGCAATTCCACGTGGACCGAGACCGTCACCATTTCCCGTGACGGCTGCAAAGTTCAAACCCATTCGGGTTTGTGATATGGAGATCGCCATCCGCCGCAGCCCTGACGGACGTGGAGATGGCATCCATGCGCATGCGAACGCTCGCCGCCTATGGCCTTGCTGCCTGGCTCATGTCCTCTGGCGGCGCTGGCGCCCAAACCTCCCTCAGCAATGTGGTGCGGAGTACCGCCGGGGACGGCATCGAATTCACATTCGATAACAGCCTCGATGGATATGCCGTATCGGGCGTGTGGTACCCGCTCGCCACGCCGCCTGCCCACACAATGCTCGTTGGGCCAGCCGTGTTTCAGCTGAGAAATGCCACAACGGGGAAGGCGATCAAGATCGCGGAAAACGCCATATCGCTGCTCAACGACGCCTATCTCAAGGCGCATCCGATAGATCCGCAGCAGGGAGCCAGTCCGGTTGGATTGATCGCCGCCTTGAAATCGAGGGGCGTCCTGCGTCTGAATTATTCCGGCGAGGACCGGGCGCGGAAAGTGCCCTGCCGGGAGTCCAGGGACACCTGCCTCGCGTTCGGCGATATCCCGATTGATTTGCAGGATGTGAATTTCGACGGCAAGCCCGAAGTGATTGTCACCCAGCAAGGCATGGCGCAGCGGTTTGGCGATGCGTACCGGGTCTTCACGATTGATTTTGACGATGCTGACGGAGCCTCGCCGGAAATCGGAACTGTTCCCTACGATGATGCGCAATTCCAGAATGTGCTGGGGCGGCTGGACGATATGTCCACCATCGATCTGACAAGGAAGCGGATCAGCATTTATTTGTCTGGAGGTGCCTGCGCCAACTCCAATGAAGTCTTCGGCCTAAACCCCGACACCTATGACGCTGGTTTTTCGCTTCTGGAATATTGGAGCTGGCAGACCGACGAAAAGGGTGACTGCATCGAAAAAATCTATCACGTCAAATATTCGCCGATCGGTGTTCCCGCCTACAAGCTCTTTTCCCTGACCAAAAACCCGCAATAGCGGCGCGAAGCGGTTTCGCTGAGACTTCCCTTTCGCCTCGATCTGAACTACTTTCAACGCGCACAACACGGAGATTCGCTATGTGCAACTGCAACGCTGGCCCGGTCGTCCCGGTGCCTTAATCGGTTGAGTTAAGAGAGAAGGGCTGCTCAGGCAGCCCTTTTTTGTGTTACGCGCGGCAAGGGGTGGTACGATAATAGCCACCATCACACCCGCGCGCCGGTGGGAAGAAATGCAGCGTCATGCAAAGCCGTGTCTTGCCGCGGGGCGCCAGTCCAGCGCGGTTTCCTCACGCCTGGAATGCCCGCGATTGCCAGAATCGCTTTTCATTGATCATCGGAGATTCGCGCTGGCGCCACCCCAAGAAATTCGAGCCGCCGATATACCGGACTTTGCCGGTGCGCACGATTTGATCGAGGGTCGCCATCTTTTCCTCAACGGGCGTATTGCAATCCTGTCCGTGGAGCTGGAACAGGTCGATATGTTCAACACCGAGGCGCTGCAAAGCCTTGTCGACCGCCTCAACCAGATGCTGGCGCGATGATCCGTAGTCGTTGAGGCCGGTTCCCGTGGGAAAGGTCGCCCTGGTTGAAATGAGCAACCGATTGCGCTTGCCCCTGATCTCTGCGCCGAGAGCTTTCTCCGCCAGGCCTTCGGATTACCCGTCCGCGCTGTCAAACATGCAAAGGCCGTGATCGAGGCAAATGTCGATCATGCGTCACGCGGTTTGGACGCCGACGGAGCCCAACGCCCTCCACACTTCGCCCTTGCCGCCGAATGTCGCGGTGCCGAGGCTCAAAGCTGGTACCCGGAGGCCCGAATTCCCGAGACGTCGCGTTTCCAACGGCACCCCGTTGGCAGGCCTGATGCGGACCTGCTTCAAATAGCGCGCATCCTACGGTTGAGCAGTTCTTTTACGATGGCCCGCCAGCGGCGCGAAGCGGTTTTGCTGACGCCGGGCTGGTTGTCCCCGGTGCCGTGGCCGGTCGGGTTGAGAGAGAGGGGCTGCTCCGGCGGCGCTACTGGTGAAAAAGAGGGTACTCGCTTCAAAGCCTTCGCGGCGTCATACAGTGCATCAGGCAGGAACAGCCTGCGGTGACGAGGGATGATATGGTGAGTAGAAGGACGGTGCTGGGATCGATCATTGCGTCGGCAACCGGCGGCCTTTCCGGCGCTTCTTCGAACGCCGGGGGCTTGAAAACTGCCAAGGCTGCCGGCTTCCACATGCCGCTGGAATCGGGCCCGCATGAGCGCACCTTCATGCAATGGCCCGCCTTGAAATCAATCTATGGCAGCCAGGATGATCTTGATGCCGTGCGCGAAAAGATTGCCCTCATTGCCAGCACCATCTCCAGGTTTGAGCCGGTTGTGCTGCTGGCGCGCCCCGGGCAGGCCGATGATGCCCGGCAATGGGTGAAGGGCAATGTGGAGGTCTGGCCGCTCGCCGTGCAGGATCTCTGGTGCCGTGACAGTGGCCCAACCTTCGTCATCAACAGCGGCGGCGAAATTGCGGTCAGCGAATTGGGCTTTAACGGCTGGGGCAACAAGCAGGCCCACGATGACGACGCAGAAATTGCGCGCCGCATCGCCACGAAGCTTGGGCTTGAGGTTTTCGACAACGGCATCAGGGGTGAAGGCGGCGGCGTTGAAGTGGATGGCGCCGGCACCGTGCTGGCCCACGCCAGTTGCTGGGTGAACCCCAACCGCAATGCCGGAACGCGGGAAGACGTCGAAGAGTTGCTGCTGGATGCGCTGGGTGCTGAGAAGATGATCTGGGCGCCGGGCGTCATTGGCGCGGACATCACAGATTTTCATATCGACGCGCTGGCCCGCTACGTGAAACCCGGTCAGGTGCTGATCCAGTTGCCGGAAAAGCTCGTCACAGGCGATCCGTGGTCCGCGGCCGCCTTTGAAACTTATGAAATCCTGAAGGCGGCGACAGACGCGGACGGGCGCAAACTTGAGATTGTCGTGGTGCCGGAGCCGGTCAAAATCCGTTCGCAGGCGGCAGACTTCGTCAACAGCTATGCCAACTACTATGTCTGCAATGGCGCGGTGATCTGTGCCGAGTTTGGTGACGACAAGACCGATGAGGAAGCGGCCCGTATCCTGGGGCAGCTTTATCCGGGCCGCGAAATCGTAAGCCTCAATACGGACGCCATCGGCGAAGCAGGCGGCGGCATTCACTGCTCAACGCAACAACAACCCAGATCAAAGGCCTGAGACATCCATGGCGCGAACAGGGCCGGCATTGGAAATATGGGCGGGCAACCGCAATCGGCGGCTGTCAGCCGTAATGATAAGGAGGCATCATGGCGTGGCTCGCCCGTAACAGCAGCGCCTTGCAGGCGCTGGCGGCACTGCTCACGGTGGCGGTCGCCATTGCGGCGCTCATCGGGATCAAGCTTCAGATTGACGCCTCATATCGCGTTCAGCGCGAGCAGTCCGCCAAGGAAATCTACCGGGAACTCCTCAACATTTCGATCGCCAATCCAGACCTTGCCGCGCCCGACTATTGCGCATTGAAGAAATCACCGCGATTTTCGGCCTATCAGGCATATGTTGACTATGTCCTCTATACGGCAGAGCAAGTGATCGACATGGACGACAGTTGGACGCTGACGATCGAGCGGCAACTCGAATCTCATTCCGCTTACCTCTGTTCAGACGACGCACCTGACGAAAATGCGCCCGCCGTTGAGGCACTGTTGAAGTCATTCAGGAGCCACGCCTGCAAGACGCAAGCCGCTTGCTGAATGTGACGGCCGCCACACGGGTCTTGCGCCCGGCACGAAACCAACCCTGTGACTGCGATACTGATGGAAGACGTCTCGGAGCCGGATTGATGCCCTGCGCCTTGCCTGTTTGGTGGCCCCGTCAACGGCGCGAGCGTCCAGCGCCATGCCGCGCAGTCACAGCGAGTGTTCAAACGATTTCAGGAATGCAGGAAATGGTGCCCAGGGGCGGAATTGAACCACCGACACGCGGATTTTCAGTCCGCTGCTCTACCAACTGAGCTACCTGGGCACGCTGTTGGACGGGCGCTGTATAGGGGATCGCTTGGGGCCATGCAACAGAAACGTCCGCCCCGCGATCATGCTGAAACAACAGGGGTTTGCAGCGCGATTGCCGCACAGGTCAGATTCTTGATGACGCCCGGCTGGGATCATTGTTAAGATTCCGTGCAAGATTCCCTGTGGGCGGGGCAATCAGAACAACGGCCGCCCGAAGAGCGGCAAAAAAGGGGGATACGCATGGCAAAGGCTGCGGCGGGCGTGGTCGATGGCGACCTTGACCATAACAAGGCAACGGTGGTGTTCGCATCGTCACTCGGCACGGTGTTCGAGTGGTATGATTTCTATCTCTATGGCTCTCTGGCGGCGATCATCGCCAAGCAGTTCTTCTCCGGCGTCAACGAAACGGCGGGCTTCATCTTCGCGCTCGCGGCCTTCGCGGCGGGCTTCATCGTCAGGCCTTTCGGGGCGCTGGTGTTCGGCCGCCTGGGCGATCTCGTCGGGCGCAAATATACCTTCCTGATCACCATCCTGATCATGGGTATCTCGACCTTCGGCGTGGGCCTTCTGCCGAATTATGCGGCGATCGGCATTGCCGCGCCCGTTATCCTCGTGCTGCTCCGCGTGCTGCAGGGCCTGGCCCTGGGCGGTGAATATGGCGGCGCTGCAACTTACGTGGCCGAACATGCGCCGCACGACAAGCGCGGCCTCTACACAAGCTGGATCCAGACCACGGCGACGCTGGGCCTTTTCCTGTCGCTCCTGGTGATTCTGGCCTGCCGCACCTGGTTCTCGCAGCCGGTTTCGGATGCGCCGGGCGCTGCCACGGCCTTTGAAACCTGGGCCTGGCGCATTCCCTTCCTGCTGTCGGCCATCCTGCTGGCGATCTCGGTGTGGATCCGTCTCAAGCTGAATGAATCGCCGGTCTTCCAGCAGATGAAGGCGGAGGGCAAGGGATCGAGCTCGCCGCTGCGTGACAGCTTCGGCCAGTGGTCGAACCTGAAGATCGTCATCCTGGCTCTGCTTGGCCTGACCGCCGGGCAGGCGGTGGTGTGGTACACCGGCCAGTTCTACGCGCTGTTCTTCCTGACGCAGACGCTGAAGGTAGACCCAACGCCCGCCAATCTGATGATTGCGGGGGCGCTGGCGCTGGGAACGCCGTTCTTCATTTTCTTCGGCTGGCTCTCCGACAAGATCGGCAGGAAGCCGATCATCATGGCGGGCTGCCTGCTGGCGGCGCTCACCTATTTCCCGATCTTCAAGGCGATCACCGAATATGCCAACCCGGCGCTCTATGAGGCGCAGCAGAAATCGCCTGTGACGGTGACGGCGGATCCGGCCGATTGTTCCTTCCAGTTCAATCCGGTCGGCACCTCCAAATTCACCTCTGCCTGCGATATCGCCAAGACGGCGCTGGTGAAGGCGGGCGTGCCCTATAGCAACGCGGCAGGCCCCGCGGGTGCTGCCTCCGTCAAGATCGGCGACGTGGCGGTGCCTTCCTTCGATGCCGTCAAGCTTGCGGCTGACACCAAGGCCAAGAACGCTGATCTTGCCACCGGACTCAAGGCGGCGGGCGAAGCGGGGATTGCGGCGGCGGCAACGGCGGCCGATACGGCCATCTCCGACTTCGTGACTGCGGCGGGCCTCAAGGATACGCGCGCCAATGCCGATCCCGCCAAGGCCAAGACGCTCTCGGCGCTGATCGCGGCGGGCATGAACAGCGATGCCTACAAGAACGCCACCGACAAGGCGGCGGAGCTGGGCAAGATCGTTGATTCGGCGATCAAGTCGGGCGGCTACACGGCCGCGGTTTCGGATGGCTTTGCGGGAACGCTGGCAGGCGCGCTCAAAGCCGCGGGCTATCCGCCCAAGGCCGATCCGGCGCAGATGCACACCGGCATGGTGATCTTCCTGCTGTGGATCCTCGTGCTCTATGTCACCATGGTCTATGGGCCGATTGCCGCCATGCTGGTGGAAATGTTCCCCACCCGCATCCGCTACACCTCCATGTCGCTGCCCTATCACATCGGCAACGGCTGGTTCGGCGGCCTTCTCCCCACCTTCGCCTTCGCGATCGTGGCGGCCAATGGCAATATCTATTCGGGCCTCTGGTATCCGATTGTCATTGCGGCGATGACGCTGGTGATCGGCCTGCTGTTCGTCCGCGAGACGAAGGACGTCGATCTCCACAAGTGATCGAAGAAGGATAGATCAAGAGATAAAGCCCGGCGCAGCGATGCGGCCGGGCTTTTTCAATCCTGAGGAGGAGGCTGCTTCGCCTCTTCGCCGTCTTCATCATCCGTCTCGGTGACGGGGATCGCATAGGCGCCGCCCAGCCAGCGGTGGAGATCAACCTGCGCGCAGCGGCTGGAACAGAAGGGATGGAATTTCTGCGTCGAGGCCTTGCCGCAGATCGGGCAGGGCCGCTTGGGGCGCAATTGCACCACCTCCGCCATCAGGCGAGATCCGGCGTCTGTGTCATCCAGGAATGAAAGACCGGATAGCCGCCGCCCTCCAGCAGATAGACCGTTTCATAAAGCGGCAGGCCGATGACACCGGAATGAGAGCCCGTGAGCATGCGCACGAACGCTTCGGCGCGGCCCTGGATGGCATAGCCGCCCGCCTTGCCGCGCCATTCATCGCCGGCGATGTAGCTTTTGACATCCTCGCGCGACAGGCGCTTGAAACGCACTTTCGTTTCAACGCAGCGGCTGGTGGTGCGCCCGCCCGGCGCGATGAGGCAGACGGTGGAATAGACCTTGTGGGCTCTCCCCGAGAGGAGCCACAGGCAATCTTCCGCCACATCCGAGGTTTCCGCCTTGGGCAGAATGCGCCGCCCGAGGCCGACGACCGTATCTGCCGCCAGCACGAAGGCATTGGAGCCTTGCGCCTTGACCTGCGGCATCTCCCGCGCCGCCTTGGCTTTTTCAAGCGCCAGCCGGATCGACAAAGCCCTTGGGCTTTCCCGCTTGTGCGGCGTCTCATCCACATCGGCGGGATTCAGGAGATCGGGCTTGAGGCCCACGCGCTCAAGAAGCGCCAGCCGCCTCGGCGAGGCGCTGGCCAGCACGAGCTTGACCGGATCGGCCGCCATGAGCGCGGTTACTTGAAGCGGTAGTTGATGCGGCCCTTCGTGAGATCATAAGGCGTCATCTCGACGGTGACGCGATCTCCCGCCAGAACCCGGATGCGGTTCTTGCGCATTTTTCCTGCCGTGTGGGCGATGATTTCGTGGCTGTTGTCGAGCTTCACGCGGAACGTCGCGTTGGGCAGAAGCTCGGTGACAGTGCCGTCAAATTCCAGTTGTTCTTCCTTGGCCATATTTTTCCTTGGGTTGGCGCGATTTGCGGCGGAACATGGTCTTCTTGGGCGGCAAAATCAAGCATGCTTCGGAATCCTGCCGCCCGACTGTGATCTGGCGCACAGACAAGGCGCTGGACAGGACTGAAGCTCCAGCGCTAGCATCCGCCACGAGGGGTGCAATCCACTGTCACATCCACCGTGTAGCGGTGGTCTGGTTTTGCGCAAACTGGAGGAACCCCCATGCCCAACATTTATGACACGACTGCGGGTGGCCATACCATCAACGGCAGCCTGATCGACGATTATATCCAGGGCAACGACGGCGCCGATACGCTGAATGGCCTGGACGGCAACGACACCATCTATGGCGGCTATGCCAGCTCAACCGTGGACAACAGCGCCGACACGATCAGCGGTGGCGACGGCAATGACAATCTGCATGGTGAAGCCGGCAATGACATCATCAATGGCGATGACGGCAATGACTATATCTACGGCGAGGACGGCAACGACACACTGAACGGCGGCAATGGCGCCGATACGATTTATACCGGCGCTGGCACCGATACTGTGACCGGGGGCGCCGGCGATGATTATCTCACGGCGTCGGTCGGCAAGGTCACGTTCGACGGCGGCACCGGCTTCGACACGATCTATTTTGACCGCACCACCGTGGGCACCGGTTTCACCTTCACGCTCAACGGCCCGGCGGGAAGCGACGGATCGAGCACCACAAGTGTCGAGCGCCTGACCTACTGGGCGGGCACGGGCGTGGACATCATCACCGGCGGCCTGTTCGACGACACCATTCACGGCGGCGCCGGCGGCGACACGCTGAATGGCGGCGATAGCGGCGACAACCTTTATGGAGAAGGCGACAACGACACCGTCAATGGCGGCACCGGCAATGATTATATCGTCGGTGGCGCGGGGCTGGACACGCTGAACGGCGAGGACGGCAACGATACCATCTACGGTGGCTTTGCCAGCGGCACCAGCGAGCCCACGGGCGACACCATCAGCGGCGGCGATGGCAACGACAACCTCCACGGCGAGGATGGCAACGACACCATCAACGGCGATGATGGCAACGACTACATCTACGGCGAGAACGGCGACGATACGCTGAATGGCGGAAATGGCGCCGACTCGATCACCACCGGCGTTGGCGAGGATACCGTCAATGGCGGCATCGGCGACGATGCGATCTATGCCTCGGCTGGCGTGAAGCATATCATTGGCGGTACGGGCTTCGACTATTTGCAGATCGACCGCACCTCGGACGCCACGGGATATGTATTTACCATGAACGGCGCCGCGGGAAGCGACGGCACGACTGTCTCGCAGGTCGAAAAGCTGCGGTATGACGCCGGTGGGGGCAATGACACGATCACCGCGTTGGCCGGGGACGACATCATCCACGGCAATTCCGGCGATGACACGCTGAATGGCGGCGATGGCGGGGACAGCCTTTACGGCGAATCGAACAACGACACAATCAATGGCGGCGCCAGCAATGACTACATCGTCGGCGGTCTCGACATTGACATTTTGAACGGCCAGGACGGTGACGACACGATCTATGGCGGCCTTGCCAACAGTACGGTCGATAACAACAAGGACACCATCAACGGCGGTGACGGCAATGACAATTTGCATGGCGAGGGTGGAAACGACGTCCTGATCGGAGCTGCCGGTGACGACTACCTCTATGGCGAGGATGGAGACGACAATCTGAATGGCGGCATCGGCAATGACACCATCAACACCGGCTCGGCGACGGGAACCGATACGGTGGTGGGCGGCTCCGGCGACGATTTGATCTATGCCTGGCTGGGCATGAAGAACGTCAATGGCGGGGCCGGCTTCGACTATCTCGAACTGAACCGCAGCACCGACACGGTGGGCCTCACCATGGTGGTGAACAGCGCCGCCGCGGCCAGCGACGGCAGCATCACCACCGGAATTGAAAAGTTCCGGTTCTATGGCGGCACTGGAGACGATACGGTGACCGGCACCACCGGCGACGACGTCATGTATGGCAATGTCGGCACCGACAAGCTGACCGGCGGCGAGGGGGGTGACAGCCTCTATGGCGAGTCTGGCACGGATACGCTGAACGGCGGCGCCGGAAACGACTATCTCGTGGGCGGCGACAGCGTGGATAACCTGGTTGGCGGTGACGGCAATGACACGATCTATGGCGGCTTCGCCAATAGCAATGTCGACAACAGCAACGACACCATCAACGGCGGCGACGGCGATGATAACCTGCATGGCGAAGCCGGAGACGACAATGTCCTCGGCGCGTCCGGCAACGACAATCTCTATGGCGAGGACGGTAATGATACGCTGAACGGCGGCACCGGCAATGATGGCATCAACGGCGGTGCGGGCGATGACAAGCTCCTTGGCGGCACCGGCAATGATTCGCTCTATGGTTTGGCCAACAATGACCGGCTCGACGGCGGCACCGGCAATGATTATCTGAACGGTGGCACCGAGGCCGATACCTTCGTGTTCTCCACCGCGCTGAGCGCCATCGACAATGTCGATGCCATCGCCGACTTCAGCGTGGCTGACGACACCATCGAGCTGAGCCACACGATCTTCGCGGCCATTCCGGCGGGTGTTCTCGCGGCGGCGCGGTTTGTGACCGGAACGGCGGCGGCTGACGCCAATGACCGGATCATCTATGACGCGGTCAGCGGCAAGCTCTATTACGACGATGATGGCAATGGCGCGCATGCCGCCATTCAGTTCGCCACGATCAGCACCGGGCTTGCAATGACGGCGGCCGATTTCAACATCGTCTGATTGTGAAACGCGATGAGGAAAGGGCCCGCCTGCGCGGGCCCTTTTATTTACACACCGCGCGCCGCCACGCTGCCGAAGCGCTTGCGGATGCGGGTGTAAAGCTGGTCGCGCACGTCGCGGTAGCTGTCGAGAATCTGCTCGCGGCTTCCCGCCGCGAGCGAGGGATCGAGGGTGGGCCAGTACTCCGCTTCGATCGCCATGGTGCGGGTCATTTCCAGCGCCCGGTGATGCGCTTCGGGAGACAGCGAGATCACCAGATCGAAACTTGAGTCCTCGAGATCATCGAAGCCCTGCGGCCGGTGCTTCGAGACATCCATGCCGATCTCTTCCATCACAGCCGTGACGAAAGGATCGCGCTCGCCGGGCTTCACGCCGCAGGAGGCCACATAGACCTTGTGGCCATAGAGATGCTGCATGATCGCCGCCGCCATCACCGAACGGATGACATTCTGCGTGCAGGCGAAGAGAACGGCGCTGGGAAGATCTGCCGCCATCCCGCCGCGTCAGCCCCGCCAGTGCAGCACGCACACCAGCGTGAAGAGGCGGCGCGCCGTTTCAAAATCAACTTCGATCTTGCCGGCGAGGCGCTCGCGCAGCAGCGAGCTTCCTTCATTGTGAAGCCCGCGCCGCGCCATGTCGATGGTTTCGATCTGCGATGGCGTGGCGGTGCGGATCGCCGCGTAATAGCTTTCGCAGATCAGGAAATAATCCTTCACGATGCGCCGGAAGGGCGACATGGAGAGGCCGATCAGCGTCAGCCGTTCCTCCCCGGCATTGCGCACGTCCAGCATCAGCCGCCCGTCGGCGGTCGAAAGTTCGAGGCGGTAAGGCCCTTCGGGATGCGCCAGCAGGGTGAAGCGGTTGTCCTCGATCAGGTCATAGATCGCCACCCGCCGCTCATGATCGGCCTCGGCACTGGGGCCGTGGCCGATGCTCTGGTCGAGATCGACGGCGATCAGGCGGTTGCTGTGGGGTTTGCCGGTCATGGAAGGAAGACCATAGCCGCGCGCGGGGGCTGGCTGCTAGGCCCCGTTCTCATGGGCGGGCGTATGGGCGGTTTCCCAGGCGGGACCTAAGTCTTTCATCTCGGCCTCGATGCATTCGACGGCGAGGCGGATGGCGCCGCCGCCCGAAAAGGCGAGCACAATGGTGCCCGAGGGCTCATCCCCCTTCTCGAAGCTGATGGCGAGCAGCGAGACGATGGCGTCCGCATCGCCCTGCCGGATATTATGCGACTGCGCCTTCATCACCCGGTCGAAATGCAGGCCGGACCGCCGGCGCTGCCTTTCCTTGGCATCATCCCAGGCATAGCGGTTGGCCACCAGGGCAAACTGCCGCCGCGCCGGCACATAGGAAATATCGCCGAGCTTCAGCACGGCGTCCTGCATCTGCGCCGAGATGACGGCGAGGTCCTCGGCATCGAGCGCGGCGAGAGCCAGCATGATCAGGTCCCGGAAATGCGCTCGATATCGGCGCCGCAAGCCTGGAGCTTTTCCTCCAGCGTCTCGAAGCCGCGGTCGAGGTGATAGACGCGGTTGATCATCGTCTCGCCTTCCGCCGCCAGCGCCGCGATGACGAGCGAGACGGAGGCCCGGAGATCGGTGGCCATCACCGGGGCACCCGTCAGCTTGGGAACGCCGCGCACCTCCGCCGTATCGCCGTGGAGATGGATGTCGGCTCCAAGCCTGGCCAGTTCCTGCACATGCATGAAGCGGTTTTCGAAGATCGTCTCGCGGATGATGCTGGTGCCGTTGGCCCGCGTTACCAGCGCCATGAGCTGCGCCTGGCAATCCGTGGGAAAGCCCGGATAGGGCTCGGTATCGACCTTGACCGGCGCCAGTGCCGCGCCGTTCCGGTAGATGCGGATGCCGTCATTGGTTTCCGTCACCTCGATGCCCGTTTCGCGCATCACATCCATCACCGCGCCCAGCGTATCGGGGCGGGCACCTTTGAGCAGCACATCGCCGCCCGTCATCCCCGCGCACATGGCATAGGTGCCGGTTTCGATGCGGTCGGCAATCACCTCATGTTCCGCCCCGTGCAGGCTGGTGACGCCGGTGACCTTGAGGGTGGCGGAGTGAATGCCCTCGATCTTCGCCCCCATCTTGACGAGGCATTCCGCCACGTCGCCGATCTCGGGCTCGCGCGCCGCATTCTCGATGATCGTGTCGCCCCTGGCCAGAACAGCAGCCATGAGGGCCGCGTGGGTGGCGCCCACCGACACCTTGTCGAAGCTGATTCTGGCACCCGTAAGCCCCTTGGGGGCCTTGGCGATGACATAGCCGTTTTCGATGGCGATCTCGGCGCCGAGCTTTTCCATGGCGAGGAGATGCATGTCGACGGGCCGCGTGCCGATGGCGCAGCCGCCGGGCAGCGACACCTTGGCCTCGCCGCAGCGGGCGAGCAGCGGCCCCAGCACCCAGAACGAGGCGCGCATCTTGGAGACGAGTTCATAAGGTGCCGTGGTATCGGCAATGGTCTTGGCGGAAAGCTGCTTGGTGTCGCCGGACTGGCCGTTCTGGCCGGGGCGCTTGCCGGCGATCATGATGTCAACGCCGTGATTCTGCAGGATGCGCTGCAGGAGCTTCACATCAGCGAGCCGCGGCACGTTGGAGAGGGTGAGGGTTTCGGGCGTCAGCAGCGACACGATCATCAGCGGCAGGGCCGCGTTCTTGGCGCCGGAAATGGCAATGGTTCCGTTCAGCCGGTTGCCGCCGCGGATGCGGATTCGATCCATGAATTACCCCTGATCCTCAAAGCCCCGGACGTTGCAAATCAGGGCATCCCACATGAATTGCGCGTAACAAGCACAGATGGCCCAATTGCGGCAACCCTAATCGGCGGGGGCTTTTTGCGGCTTGGCGGCGGCCTTGGCCCTGGCCTTGCGGCGGGCCAGATTGGCCTTGAGCGCCTTGGCCAGCCGGTCTTTCTTCGCCTGCGTTTCGCTCTCTTTACGCTTCATGAGGGGATTTTCCCCTATCTTCGCCGCCCGTCAAGCGGGGTTGCGAAACGGCCCCGCGTGTGGCATGTGTCCGCCCGCGTTTGGACGCCGATGCTGCCGTAGCTCAGTGGTAGAGCACTCCCTTGGTAAGGGAGAGGTCGTGGGTTCGATTCCCCCTGGCAGCACCATTTCTTTTCAGATTTAAGCGATAATTCAACTGGTTATGGAAAATCGCCAGTAGCCAGTCCACCTTTCTGTCCACCCTTTTTCTTGTGCTGGGCCGTCTTGACTCTTGCCGATAGATAAGAACAATTAGAGAACATTCCTGATAGCGTCTGGAGCGTTCGCCATGCCCGCCAATCTCGCCATGTCCTTCTCTGACCGGCAGTACTTTGTCGACGAGCTGGCGACGGTCAGGAACCTGGCTTCCGAGTGTGGCAAGGGCGAGCACCCCACTGGATCGCCGCTTCAGGATCGCTGCTTCGCCCTGATCACACTGTCACGGGGCGATTTATTTCTTGCGTAAGGTCCTGGCGTGACCGCCGCCCCGCTTGTGAAAGAGAAACATAACATCGGCCGGCCGGGCATCACACCGGCTGACATCGGCAAAGCACTTCCTGCATTCGCCCACCGATCCGCTTGAATTTCCGTGTGGTGTGATCGATGCCCTTGCCCGAAAAATCGAGCGTGACGTGCTTGATCTCATCGGCAAGGACATTCCTGTCCGCCGCATAGGATATCGCTTCAGCTGGTTCCCAATATCCGCGAAGCTGAAATATTCTGAAATTGTCCCCAATCCATCCGATCAGCGCGACGTTGCCATTCACATGCCCCAAAGGTTTGGCCGGAGCATTTTTCTTGCAGCCGGTGATCGTCGTGAATTCAGTCCGGGCCATTTGTTTGTCCTTTTCATTTGCCGTTGCGGCTCAAACAGCGCCGAGTACTTCGCGCAGAAACTGGTTGGCAAAGGCGTGATTGTCATCAGGAAAGGCAAATGACTGGTGGAAGAGGAAGGCAAGCTCCGGGATAAGCGGCGGCGTTTCCTGATGGAAACTGAATTGCCCGCCCAGCGGATTGCATTGAATCGTGACCAGAGCAGAACTTCCATATCTCAGGACAATGACGAATGGCTCGTCAGCGGGAAATGAGGATGGATTCCGGGTGGCGATTTCGAACAGAAACCCGCCATCGCTGATTTTGCCATTGATGGCAACAGCGGCGGAGGCGAACGCCGCATGGAGTGATCGCCATCTGGCTTCGCGCCCTTGCTCAAACGCTGCCCCGGGCCGCAGCATTTCAGACTTACGTGCAGGAGGCGACATTCCTCCAAAGGGAACGATAGCCAGGCCCGGTGTTTTCCCGCTTCTCGCCATGGTCCTGCTCTCCTGCCTCAAAGCGCTCGGGGACCTTCACTGTCTATCGGGATCGCAATCCGGACTTTGGAATCTCCGGTGAGCCGCCGTCTTCGCGCGCCAGCCGTGCCGCGCGCAGACGCTCTGTCTTGGTGGCTTTGGCAGAGGCTTCGGCATCAATGATCTGCCACGCCGCTTTTGTCGTGGCCTCGCTTTTGGTTTCCAGCCTCGAAGGCAGTGGCCCGGCGGGACTTTTGCTTGTTCTGCTCATAACACCCCCGCAAAGAAAAAAGGCCGGGATGGACCGGCCTTCTCCATTGGCACTTCAATGATCCGCGCCAGTACATCCGTGGCTGCACATCAGAAACGCCGCTTCACATCTGGCCGGAAGGTTTCTCATGAATACCATACAAGGCCAAATCTGCTGCCGATATTGAAAATGAAAATGATCAATGCGCCACAGCGCCAGAACAATCGCGTTCGCAAAACCGTCTTGCCACCATATAGGCGCTGGTCATGGCTCATACAAGGCGGCGTGTAATTTAGTTTTGCAAAGGCCATAATAAGCTTGTGGCGCGATGAAGAAGAGCCTATAGGCCATTCATCGAGTTTCGGCCGGTTGGCTTGGCTCCGCGCTTTGTTCGATCAAGTGCATTAGCCCTCTCCCTCGCTTCCAGAACGTCGATCTGCACCGCGCATTCCGCGCGCGTGCAGTCGTGCACTCGCATTCAACAAAGGACTGACTCTTATGCAAACAGGCATCGTAAAATGGTTCAACGCCCAGAAGGGCTTTGGATTTATTCAGCCCACGTCCGGCGGCCCGGACATTTTCGTCCACATCAGCGCCGTCGAACGCTCGGGCCTGGCAACGCTCAACGAAGGCCAGAAGATTTCCTACGAAATCGCCACCGACCGCCGCAATGGCAAGTCATCGGCTGACCGCCTCCAGGCGGCCTGAATCCAAACCGACTTCAACTGCCTTGCCGCCACGGATGTACTGGCGGCGGGCGGGAGAAGTTCCGTGGTGCGCCGGTGAAACACCCGGCGTGCCGCAACAACCGGAAAGACGAGGCTTCACATGCGGGTCGTTGTCAGGGACAACAATGTCGATCAGGCGCTGCGCTTCCTGAAAAAGAAAATGCAGCGCGAGGGCCTGCTGCGCGAAATGAAAGCGCATGCCGCCTATGAGAAGCCGTCTGAAAAGCGCGTGCGCGAAAAGGCCGAGGGGATCCGCCGGGCCAAGAAACTGGCCCGCAAGAAGATGCAGCGCGAAGGTCTTCTGCCCATGCCGAAGCTCAAGGAACGCGTCCCCCGCCGCCCCAATCCCTTTGCCGCTTTAACCCCAAGCATGCCAGCCGCCCCCAAGGCTTAAGGACCTAAGACACCCTGCGCATCATGGCGAAGAGTGAGAAGCGGGATGGGTGAATTATGGCTTGGCGGCGAAAACCTCAGCGAAGTTGCAGACCGCTTCGGCATATCTATGGGTGGCAGGGCACATAGCCGCCACTATCCTCCCCATTTCCTGACGGCGATGTTCCAGTGGCAGCGAAAATATTGGCTCGTGATGCGCTATCCTGTTTCTGACTTCCAAAATGTCGTTGCACATCGGGCGTGCAATTCGCGCATTGAGCCCGTTTTCATATGGGAAGATTTTGGGGGAGTTATATATTGCCAGCCATAAGGGATTTCGTAGGACAATTGCGAAACCCAGAACCCCGCCGAAAGATCAGCCACAATTGCGGACGTGGGTACCGGCTGCATTTTACGGTCGGATTCCTGCCTTGAAATGCAGTCCCGGACCCTTGTGTTATCGTTCCGGTTAAGATTTCTTGTGAATCGGGGATCGTAAGGCCAGGTAGCGTTATATTTCCACGTGAGAAATTCACTGAGTTTGTTCCTCAGACAAACCTCCCATGCCTGCACATAGATGTATAACGATTGAGAAAGACGGGCATTCCAACGATAGATTTCTAAAGCATGGGTCAAATCCCCCTTGCCTTCATTAAGGTATTTTCCAAGCCTTGGTATACTCAACGAATTTTTCAACAACTCCTTGAAATTATTATCATTTCCAAAAATATCTTGCATTCTGGGCCTGTAAGAGTATGTTACCTAATGTGAGCCACGGGAAACGGTCACTGCGAAAGCACACCCCCCGAGGACAGGAATCAGCAAAGGGGCAGGAGCAATCCTGCCTCTTTGTCATTATGCAATATATTGATTTGTTTCGTAAGTAATTTCACGTGCTAGTGTACCAGCGTCGGCTCAACCCTTCCGCTTCACTGATAGCGAATTTCCTTGAACGCCAGCTTGCCCTTCTCGTGGCACCACATGCACGGGATTGACGGGCCGATCTCCCGCAGCGTGGCCGTTTCCTTGTGCGCCATAATGAATGGCGGGAGATAACCCACGACACTTGCCCTATTAACCGCCCGCCGGAACTTTCCGGCCCGGCCCGATTTGAATCAGCCGTTCTCAGTGTTCAATCCTGCACGATAGGGAGATCGAAGATGGCGAGCACCAAGGCAACCACAACCACGAAGCGGCCTGCCATTGCGAAGCAGCGCCCAGAAGCTCTGGCGGAACTGGCGCAGTCGGCACGCGATGAGCAGAAGGCTGGCAAAAAGCTGGTGGCCGATGCGCGCACCAAGCCGATCCCGACCGATAACGACATCAAGCACGGAATTGCGGAGCACCTTCTCAACGATGGCGCTCACGGAGACGACCCCGATCCCGCGCATGCCGATGTGGACGAACTGCCGGATCGCATCATCGACAGCCGCGGCGGCGTGGCAGGCACCGAACAGCGCAGCTCAATTTGGGCAGCCATGAAATCCGCCATGGATAAGACGTTCCACGCGATCCATCTCCGATAGCTGATCGCCTGGCATTCGCTAAACGCGCGTCCAAGCGTTCGCCAGTGCGCCCTCGCCAAAATCTCCCGGCGGGGGCGCAGACCATTTGGGCACCACGCTTCGGGGAATGCCCTTTCCTGACTCAGGGAAGGCCGCTGGCGGGGTTCTGCCGTTCCGGAGTCTATGAAAGCGGGCAGACCGGAAAACGCCTCTGAGGGCGGTTTCTGAGTCAGGGCGGGCGCACTCCTGCCCTCACTTTTCCCATAGGAATACGCCGCCCCGCTCTCAATCGTCTCTTGTAGCTTCCCGATTCATCCCCATCTATGAACGCTAGCCCTCGTGTTTTTGACAACAAACTTTTCAAGCCATTCCCGGACGGTTTGGAGGGCTAACCTTCGCTACGATCCCTGGGCTCTGCCCCTCCCGCAATCCCGTCCTATTGCGTGCCGTCGCACCTTAATCTCCGGCAATCAGCGTTCGAAACAGGCTGTCCGCCGCGAAAAATCCGTTCGCAACACCCAGGAGACGCCCCATGCGCGTGAACCGGAAGACCGTGACATTTGAGAGGCCTTTCAGGTTTTCAGGACTTGACGCCGAGCAGCCAGCCGGAACCTATCTGGTGGTCACCGAGGAGGAACAAATCCCGGGGCTGTCTTTCGAGGCGTGGCGGCGCGTGGAAACATCATTGCGGTTGCCGTGTCTTGAGAAAAAGACGGGGATGGAACAGGTGGTTGTCATCAATCCGCATGATCTGGAAGTCGCTCTGGCGGTCGATCTTTGCCGTCCGGCTCCCGGGACTTCAGTGTGAAGATATCAGAGATTTGGAGGCATCATATGTTTTTGCTCGGAACGATACTTGCCGGTGGCGCCTGTGGCGTCGGCGTATTTTGTCTTTTTCGCATATTGCAGAAGTCCGACCTGCCACCACCCGGAAAGGACAACCAGACCCCATGAAGCCTCTGCCCTTCGATGAGACCATGGCCCGCACGCCACAATCGGAATTCACCGTTATCACGGGATACCGCCGTGCTGCCCCGTCAAAACCTCCAGGCGGCATTGCTGATCGTGATGCCCTTGTGCGCTGGATCGGCAGCAATTTCAGAATTTATCAGCTGCCCGGCTTTCTAAGCGCCACCGGAGCCGTGGCTTACGCCGCCAGCATGGACATTGACGTGCATGAGATTAGTCACGTCTGCCTTGACCATTCCGGTCAGGGAATGGACTGTGCCGATCAAAGGGTGGCTTTTCGAGAACCTCTTCAAGACGCGCCTCTGGCGTGAGTTTGGAGACCTTGACGGCGCGCTGTGTCTCTTGCCGCGTCACGCCAAGCTCTCGGGCGGCTTTATTGATTCCGCTTTCAGGCCTGCCGACTTTCGGCCCAACTTGGGCCGAAACCCTCCCCGCCACCTCCACCCACTTGCCGATCTGCTCGGCGCGCTGAAGCACCGTCAGTTCGGCGCGGAGACCGAATGCGCGCCGTAAGAATTTCCGATAGCCACCACACCGCACACAAAGAGGACGCCTGACACGACAACGGCTATCATCGCCAATACTCGGAGCGCATTGAAATATTTTGCTCTCGAATCGCCTACCCTTACTCGCAACTCGTAGCTAAAAACCTGGGCTATGTACGAAAGAGCGAAAGTCACCACGCCAGCTAATGCGCCATAGGCAAATCGTGTGAGCGCCAAGATCAGCATATTAACATCGATATTGGTTTTCTCTACGTGGCCGATGAAAGTCGCAACTGCGATAGCTGCACCTCCATTGATAAGGATGACTGCTTTAATGCCTTCGACAGCATATTGGACAATCGCAGACGCGTGAACATTATTGCCGGTCATGTCTGCGAATCTCTCTTTCTCATGTGGGTATCAAAGCAATACTGCAAGCGCACCACAACGATGCACCGACATTTTCCCTAGGACCAATATTTGGCGCGAAGATCAATCCTCCAGATATTTCCGGATTGCCTCAAGGTCTGCACTGAAAGCGTAGGGACTGCCGCCGAGGATCACGCCATTCGTGTCGTTGTCGATCAGCATGTAGCCGTTGAAATCGAGGGCGCGTTCGTCTCTTCGCCGGGACTTTTCAATGTGCATGCCGCGCCGCAGCGCCACGCGGCGCAGGCGGTTCTCTTCGACACGTTCTGGTGTATTTAATTTCGCAGCCATGCCACACTCCGTGCTTGACAGTATGCTGGAAGCTATGCCATAGCCTATGCAGGCCGGTCAAGAGCTGTAACTCCTGCCCGGCCCTAACCAAACCCGCAATAGGAGTTGCGACCATGGCTACCATCAATTCTACCACACCCGCTTCCCGTTTTCACAATCTCTCTCCCACCATGCTGGCGGACCTGATCGGCGAGCTGGACCGGAAGGCCAAGGCTGCCACTGCCGAACTCGACGCGGCCAAGGATGCGTTCAAGGCCCGTGGCATTCTGATTGCCGAGGGTGACGCCTTTGCCGTCATGACGCAGAAGTCGATCCGCCAGACGCTCGACACCGCAGCGGTCAAGGCCGCGATGGGGCAGGAATGGGTTGATGACCATTCCAAGCTGGCGGAAGTGACCAGCCTGCGGATCACCGCCTGCAATAAGGCGCTCGCCGCCGCCTGATCACCGGCCCGGCCTCTCCGCACAAGGGGAGGCCACCACCCCACCATTCCCCAATCTGAACCACGGAGGACAGCCCCATGGCTGATTTTCTGAACGGCATGACCTTGCCCGAAACCCGGCAGGGCATTGAAGACATGATCGAGGCCCTGATCGCAAGGCTCGATGAGGCCGACGAAGACCCGGACCTTGAAAACACCGGCGACGATGAACCGACCCTTGGCGCTGCCGACAGCGGCTATGGCTGGTCCGGATATAATCTCCAGCATTCCCATGACCCCATGAGCGATGAGTGCGAGGCTGATGCCGACAATGAGCCGAGCCTTGGCGCGCTGGAGCGCCATCCCAGCCCCTTCGAAACCAGGCAGCGAAGCCAGCTGTCATGGGGCGCCAGCGCCACCGATGACCGCGAGGAGGCCTGCGAGGACGAAGGCGCGCTCTGCGACGACGAAGGCTGGGAAGATGACCGTGAAAGCGAAGGCAGTCTCAACACGGTCTACCACTGGCCCTGCAACCCCATCAGCTTTGGAGCAACCCCATGACCATTTCACTGAACCGTCGCGCCATGCTCGCGGCATCCGCTGCCGTGGCAACCGTTTCCACCGTGCCTGCCCTTGCCATGGCTC
>Ga0209023_10000253_pt1 | contig 89254 bp, 93 predicted proteins | sample LakOneMetagenome_FD_187468 | JGI IMG/M metagenome (GOLD analysis project Ga0209023, IMG submission 187468) | Freshwater and sediment microbial communities from Lake Erie, Canada (SPAdes) (version 2) | ecosystem: Environmental > Aquatic > Freshwater > Lentic | place: Lake Erie, Canada... | reverse complement strand
TTCATCGCGCTCGTCGCCAAATATGAAGGCTGGAAGATCGCGATGGCCACATGGGTGGGCATCGACGACTGGCTGATCCACTCGCAATTCGGCATGATCATCTTCGTCCTGACCGCGATCGCCATGCGCCGCTCGCTTGCATCGATCGTTCCGGTCTCACTGGTGATCGGCAGCGAGGGCTTCAACGAAACGCTGGATCGGCTGAATTACGGTTCCTGGCGCTGGCCCGATACGAGCCGTGACCTGATCTTCACCATTGGCTGGCCATTGATTCTTTTCCTGTGCGCCCGCACCGGCCTGTTCAGGCGCGGCTGAATGGCAAAGCCGCAATCCCCGCTTTCGTTTCGCGACTATCGCCTGTTCTGGATCGCGCGCTTCGCCGCCGTTCTTGCCCAGGTCGGGATGGTGGTCGTCATCGGCTGGCAGGTCTATGACGTCGCGCGCACCGATTACGGCATGGGGCCGAAGGAGGCCGCTTTTCAGCTTGGTCTGATAGGGGTTGCGCAATTCCTGCCGCTCCTGGTGCTGGTGCCGGTCGCCGGCTGGATGGCGGACCGGTTCGACCGCCGGATCGTTGCGACCGCAGCGATATCGCTCGACCTGATGAACGCACTCGCGTTGGGCTGGATGACGGCACACGACAGCCTGAGCCTGCCCGCCCTTTTTACTGTCGCCGCGCTTCACGGCGTGGTGCGCGCGTTCAACGGGCCCTCGCTCAGTTCGATCGCACCCAACCTTGTGCCCGCCGAAATATTGCCGCGCGCGATCGCGATGAGCAGCATTGCCTGGCAAACCGGCGCCATTTTGGGGCCGGCGCTTGGCGGGTTTGCCTATGCCGCCGATCCGGCGCTGTCCTACTGGATTGCCGGCGCACTGCTCGCGATTACCGGCGTTTCGATCATTTCGATCCGGCCGTTTGCGCGGACATCGATAAAGGATGGATCGCATCCCTTGCGCCAGATGATCGACGGGCTGGGCTATGTGCGTGGCCAGCGCTTTCTCCTCGGCGCGATCACGCTCGACCTTTTTGCTGTGCTGCTGGCGGGCGCGACGGCACTCCTTCCCGTCTATGCCCGCGACATATTGAAGGTCGGCCCCGAAGGACTGGGCTGGCTGCGCGGCGCCCCGGCACTGGGAGCGACGGCGATGGCGATGTGGTTCTCGTTTCGGCCGCTGGCCAGCAATGTGGGCATCAAGATGCTCGGCGCCGTGATCGTCTTTGGTGCAGCGACAATCGTTTTTGGCATTTCGACCAATCTTTGGCTTTCGCTCGGCATGCTGACGATCCTTGGCGCGGCCGACATGCTTTCGGTCTATGTCCGCTCGTCGCTCACCCAGCTCTACACGCCGGATGAAATGCGGGGGCGGGTGAACGCCGTCTCGCAACTGGCCATTTCGGGCTCGAACGAACTTGGCGAAGCGCAATCGGGGCTTGCAGCGGCTCTTGTCGGGCCGGTCGGCGCCGTTGTAATCGGCGGAGCCGGCGCGATTGCGGTGACCCTGATCTGGGCTTATATTTTTCCCGAGTTACGCCGGGCAAAGACTTTCGATCCACCCAAGGAGTTGACCACATGAAAGCAGCCAATATCCTCGAAACCATCGGCAACACCCCGCATATCCGGGTGGCGCGCCTGTTTCCGGACGCCGAAGTCTGGATCAAGTCCGAACGCGCCAACCCGGGCGGTTCGATCAAGGACAGGATCGGCCTGGCGATGATCGAGGATGCCGAAAAGTCTGGCGCGCTGAAGCCCGGCGGCACGATCGTCGAGCCGACCTCGGGCAATACCGGCATCGGCCTTGCCATGGTCGCGGCGGTGAAGGGGTACAAGCTCATCCTTGTCATGCCCGAAAGCATGTCGATCGAGCGGCGGCGGCTGATGCTCGCCTATGGCGCGAGCTTCGACCTCACGCCACGCGAAAAGGGCATGAAGGGCGCGATCGAGCGCGCCCTCGAGATCGTCTCGACCACGCCCGGCGCGTGGATGCCGCAACAGTTCGAAAATCCCGCCAATATCGACGTCCATGTCCGCACCACCGGCCCGGAAATCCTTGCCGATTTCAAGGATACGCCGCTTGATGCGCTGATCACCGGCGTCGGCACGGGGGGGCATATCACCGGCGTGGCGCAGGTGCTGAAGAAAGCCTGGCCCAACCTCAAGGTTTTCGCGGTCGAGCCGACGCTCTCCCCCGTGATCAGCGGTGGCGCACCGGGGCCCCACCCAATCCAGGGGATCGGCGCGGGCTTCATCCCGGCGAACCTCCACACCCAGCTGCTCGACGGCGCGATCCAAGTCGACCCGGCCGACGCCAAGGCCATGGCGCGCCGCTCGGCAACCGAGGAAGGCATGCTCGTCGGCATTTCCTCGGGCGCGACGCTTGCGGCCATCGCGCAGAAGCTGCCCGAACTTCCCAAGAACGCCCGCGTGCTGGGCTTCAACTATGATACCGGCGAACGCTATCTCAGCGTGCCGGATTTCCTGCCGGAATAGCGCACGAAAAGCCCGGCAGGATCGCTCCTGCCGGGCTCTTGTTTCTGACGTTTCCGCCCCGCTTTAGTCGCGCGAACCGAACAGGCGGAGCAGGAACATGAACATGTTGATGAAGTCGAGATAGAGCTGCAATGCGCCCATTACGACCGACTTGCCAACCATCTCGCTGCCCGCGACATAGCTGTACATCGACTTGATCTTCTGCGTGTCATAGGCCGTCAGCCCAGCGAAGATCAGGACGCCAAGCGCACTGATCACGAGCTGGAACGGGCCCGACTGCATGAAGATGTTGACGATCATCGCAACCAGCAACCCTACCACGCCCATGATCAGGAACGTGCCGAAGCCCGACAGATCCTTCTTGGTCGTGTAGCCGAACAGGCTGAGGCCCGCGAAAGCGCCGGCAGTCGCGAAGAAGGTCTGCGCGATCGAGGTGCCGGTATAGATGAGGAAGATCGTCGAGAGCGACATGCCCATGACGGCGGCATAGGCCCAGTAGGTCGCCTGCGCAGCAGCGGTCGACATGCGGTTGATGCCGAAGCTCAGCGCGAAGACGAAGCCCAATGGCGCGAACATGATCACATATTTGAGGATGCCCGGGGACATCATGATCGACTGGGCATAGCCGCTTCGCGCAAAGAGCAGCGCAACAACACCCGTCAGCAGGACGCCGGACGCCATATAGTTGTAAACGGACAGCATGTAGGAACGCAGGCCCGCATCATAGGCGGCGCTTTGCGTGCCAGCAGCAGCGCCCAAAGGGGCACCGGCAATGCGGGGATCGGACCAGTTGGCCATCGTGATTTCACTCCTTTGCCCGGTGAAAAGCACCGGATGGTTGCAATATCGGTAGAAACTCGGGCGATTTCAAGCGAAACCGGACAACATGCACCGCCTGTTCGTCGCAGCCCGGCCTCCAGAGCCGATCCGTCGCCAGCTTCTTGGGCTGATGGACGGCGTCGGCGGCGCCCGCTGGCAGGAGGATGACCAGCTTCACCTGACCTTGCGCTTCATTGGCGAAGTCGATGGCCGGATAGCAGAGGACATTGCCGAGGCGCTTCTCGCTGTCCGCCATCCCCCGATCGACACGGCCATCGCCGGGATCGGTACATTCGACCGGAAGGGACGGATCGATGCGCTCTGGGCTGGTCTTGCCCCTGCCGACGCACTCGCCGCGCTCCACCGCAAGATCGACCACGCGCTCGTCCGGATCGGACTGCCTCCCGAGGGGCGCGCCTATCACCCGCACGTCACGCTCGCCCGGTTCAACCGCAAGGGCGGCGACATCTCAGCCTTTGCGGCATTGCATGCCGGCCTTGCGAGCACGCTGTTCCGGCTCGAGTCGTTCGGGCTGTTCGAGAGCCGGTTGGGCGGCAACGGCGCGCAATATGTGCAAATGGCGCGGTACGACCTAGCCTGAGCGTTACTTCCGCTCCGCCTTTTTCGCCGCCATGACCTCGCGGAAACGCCGTGCCCAATTCGGCTTCACTTCCTGCGAGCCTCGGGCAATGGCCAGGGCATCGGCATGGACATCGGCCGTCACGACCGATCCGGCCGCAACAATCGCCCCGTCGCCGATCGTCACCGGGGCAACCAGCGCCGAGTTCGAGCCGATAAAAGCGCCCTCGCCGATTTCGGTGCGGTATTTGAGGAAACCGTCATAATTGCAGGTGATCGTCCCCGCGCCGATATTCGCGCCCGCACCCACATCGGCGTCGCCCAGATATGTCAGGTGGTTGGCCTTGGCACCCTTGCCGAGCCGGGCCTTCTTCATTTCGACAAAATTGCCGACCTTCGATTTTTCCTCAAGCACCGCGCCGGGGCGGAGCCGGGCGAACGGCCCGACTTCGGCGCCGCTGGCAATGGTCGCGCCCTCGATATGCGAAAAGCCGTGGATCGTGACCTTGTCGGCAATCGACACGCCGGGGCCGAAAAAGACATTGGGCTCGATCAGGACATCGCGCCCGACCTGCGTATCATGCGCGAACCAGACAGTTTCAGGCGCGATCAGGGTTGCGCCCTCATCCATCGCCTGCCGGCGGCGGCGCGCCTGCCACTGGCTTTCCATCGACGCGAGTTCCGCGCGGCTGTTAACCCCGGTGACTTCGTCGGTGCCGGTTTCGATCACGGCGCTGGCCCGCCCCTGTTTCAGGGCGACCATCACAATGTCGGGCAGGTAATATTCGCCCGCCGCATTGTCGTTGCCAACCTCTGCAAGGAGCGCGAACAGATCGGCAGAACGCACCGCCATCAGGCCGGAATTGCACAAATCGATTTCGCGCTCTTCCGGCGTTGCATCCTTGAATTCAACCATCCGGGCAATCGTGCGCCCATTCACCGACACGATGCGGCCATAGACGCCGGGATCGTCCGGCCGGAACCCGACGATGACGGCCGCCGGCGCATCGACTTCGTTCAGTCGGTCAATCATCCTCTGCATCGTCGCCGTACTGACCAGTGGCACATCGCCGTAAAGGATCAGGACATCGCCATCGAACCCTGCCAATGCCGCCTGGGCCTGCTGGACGGCATGTCCAGTGCCAAGCTGCGGCTCCTGCACCGCAATCGTGCAGCCGGTGCCTGCCAGTGCCGCCTCAAGCTGTTCCTTGCCGCTCCCCACCACAACGATCTTGTGCGCCGGTTCGAGAGCGTCGACGCTTGCCAGCAAATGCAGGAGCATCGGCTTGCCGGCAATAGGGTGGAGGACCTTGTGCAGGTCGGACTTCATGCGCGTGCCCTTGCCTGCTGCAAGGATGATGGCGGCAACGGGTCTTTTGCTCATGGCCTGCCCTTTGCCACCAAATTGTTGCCGATTCCAGAACTAGCGCGCGGGTGCATCGCGATCCAGCGCGCACGAAGACGAAAAGCGAAACGCAGGATCTTGCGGATTTCCAGCCTCTCGCCGTTGCGGGCGAGCAGGCGGCCGAGATAGAATACATCGCCGGGCCGCGCTTCCCAGGCGAGCCAGGCGTCGACTGGCGTCTCGAAGAGATGATGCGAAAGCCGGAGCGCACGAGACAGATAGCGGGTCAGGCCCTGCCGCGCCGAAGCCGCATGAAGCCGGGTCCAGAAATCGCTCTCGTCCGAAAATTCGCGGATCAGCCGGTCGATGTCCCAGAGGTTGCGCAGGCCGCCTGAAAGATCGCCAACAGCGAATAACTGCGCGACTGCGTGAACGATCATGTCCTCGTGAGACAATGCCCACAGGTCGTTGCCCAGCGGCTCCGGCTCGGTGGCCGCCGGCAGGATCCTGTGGTGGAGATTGAGCTGCAGGCCGGACGCCGGGTGAACAAGGCCCCGCAGAGCAGCCTCCGCGTCGCCGACCCGGTCAAAAGGCACAAAAATGTCGAGTTCGCGAATCTGGCGCCCGCGCGCAGCATCGAGCCCTGCAGCCGCAAAGGCCGCGCCATTGAGCAGGATGGCGGGAATGCCGAACGGCGACAGCGCCCGACTGGCCGCCTCTGCTTCGCGGAGCGCCTCCCCGCGTTGCACTTCGGCCGCTTGCCGCGCTTCGGCCAGGACCGCTGCGGCCGCGTCCGGGATTGGCAAGCCATCGAGCCGCCAGGCAAGGCTTGCTGTCAGTTGCTCGGCCTCGGCCATTGCCAGAAGCGCTGCCCAGCGCTTCTCGTCGAGCCCAAGCACATAGGATGGATCGGCAATCGCCTTGGTCAGGTGGCGGGCGTCCATCATCGGAAGGCTTCCGGCTCCTTGCTCATCGCCCGACTTCTGGCGCAACGCTAAAGCGCGGATGGCGCGAATTGTCGAGCATGTTTACTCGGGCCACCGTGCGGGGAGCCGTGCCGTAGCGTCCGGCCCTTGGCGCTTGCGCACGCCGAATCAGACGCTAATCAGCGCCCATCGAACGACAGCGGAGCAGAGATCATGACCATCAGTTTTGCAGGCAAGGTTGCCATCGTCACAGGCGCGGGCGGCGGGCTTGGCCGCGAATATGCGCTCGAACTGGCGCGGCGCGGCGCCAAAGTGGTGGTCAACGATCTGGGCGGCGCGCGCGACGGCACCGGCCATTCCGATGCCGCGCTGAAGGTCGTCGAGGAGATCAGGGCTGCGGGCGGCGAGGCCATGTCGAACGGCGGCAACGTTGCCGAATATGAGCAGATGATCGAAATGGTCGCCAAGGCCAGGGAAGCCTGGGGCACGGTGCATATACTGATCAACAATGCCGGCATCCTGCGCGACAAGAGCTTCACCAAGATGGAGATCGCGGATTTCGAACTGGTCGTGAAGGTCCACCTGCTCGGCTCGGCCAACGCTACCAAGGCCGTGTGGGACATGATGCGCGAACAGAATTACGGCCGTATCCTGATGACCGCGTCCTCGACCGGTCTGTACGGCAATTTCGGCCAGACCAACTATGGCGCGGCCAAGCTGGGCCTCGCCGGTTTCACCAAGTCGCTCTATCTTGAGGGCGCAAAATACAATGTGAAGGTCAACACGCTCGCCCCGATCGCGGCCACGCGCATGACCGAGGACATTCTGCCCCCTGAGGCCTTCAAGGCATTCGACCCCGTCAATGTCGTGCCTGCGGCGCTTTTCCTCGTTTCGGACGATGCCCCCTCGAACGCCATTGTCGGCGCGGGCGGCGGTTTCTTCCACACCGCCAATGTTACGCTGACGCGCGGCATTGCGCTTCCGGAAGGCGAGCGGACGGTCGAGGCGGTTGCGGCGCACTGGGCCGAAATCAGCGACCGGACTGGCGAAACCGTGCCGCAATCGGGGGCGGAGCAGTCGATGGCGGCCATCGCCCGGCTCCAGGGCAACTAACTGTATTGCATTTATAATACACGTGTGCCAGACTTCGCCTTCGAACAGGAGGAGTTTGGACGATGTACAGCGAAAGCGATCTTGAATCGGCTGTGGCTGCCGGGGTCCTGAGCCCGCAGGCAGTTGCCGCGCTGCGAACGCATGTTTCGGCCCAGCGCTCGACCGCGATGGTCGATGAAGAGGATTTCCGGCTTTTGTCGGGGTTCAACGACATATTTGTCGCCATTGCCGGCGTCCTGCTGCTTGTCGGCGGCGCATGGCTTGGTGAGGAGATTCATCCGGCCATTGGCGCGGCGACCGTCGCTGCCCTGTCCTGGGGCCTCGCGGAATATTTCACTCGCGTCCGGCGGATGGCGCTGCCAAGCATCGTCTTCCTCCTGTCCTTCGTTGGAGGTGTCTTCGGAACGCTGGTCTCTGCCATTCTCGGCAATGCCGGGCTTGAGGCGGGGGACAGTGCGGGCGCCGCGATCATTGCCGGATGCGCGGCGATTGCCGCTGGCGCTGCGTGGCTCCACTGGCGGCGGTTCCACGTTCCGATCACGATTGCTGCGGGCGCAGTTGCGCTGGTGGGCGTTAGCCTCTCGCTGCTGCTGGCAGTCGTCGGCGACGAGAATATCGAGCGGATCGTCTATGCCGCGCTCTTCTTCCTTGGCCTTGGCGTCTTTGCCTTTGCGATGCGCTGGGACATGTCGGATCCGACGCGCACAACCCGCCGGTCGGACGTCGCCTTCTGGCTTCATCTGCTTGCAGCACCGATGATCGCCCATTCGATCTTCGCGATGCTGGGGATGCTCGAGGGCGAGCCGAGCGTGAGCAAGGCGCTGGTCGTGGTGGCGCTCTACATTGCTATGGGGCTTGTCGCACTGGCCGTCGACCGGCGGGCGCTGCTCGTTTCTGCGCTGGGCTACGTGATCTACGCCATCATTTCACTGTTCCGCGAATTCGGTGCGATCAGCCTGAATGTCGCGCTGGCGGCCTTCGTGATCGGATCCGCCTTGCTGCTGCTTTCGGCCTTCTGGCACACTGTCCGGCAATCGGTGCTGGGCCTGCTTCCGGCCAGTATCGGTGCAAGGCTTCCCCAGTCGCTCCCGCTTCCCGTCAGCCCGCAACCAGCTTCATGAGGCGCCGTTCGACCGGCGCGAGTATGGGCGCAAGCTCCTGCCCGCGCCGGAGGACCATTCCTGCCTCGCCAATCAACGCCCACATGCCCTGCCGGTTGCGCAACGACGGGCGCTTTTCGATCCGGTATTCGGGGCGTTCGGCGGCTCGCCTGAAGGCGCTGAAAACCGCCACGTCGCGCTCCATGGTTATGGCATAGTCCCGCCACAGTCCGGCCGCGACCATGCGGCCATAAAGATCGAGAATGCGGGTCAATTCGGAACGGTCGAATGCGGTCTGCCCGCCGCCCCGTATCGGAAACGGCGTGACCTCTCCCATCAGGCGTTGGTCCGCTTGGTCTTGCCGACCTCGCGTTCTTCGGTCAGCGCCGTCAGCCGCTTCTGGAGCTGTTCCACCTCGCATTTGAGGATTTCGAGCTGCTGCGTTGCAGGATCGAAGCGCTCGCTGCACGGCGTGCCATAGGGCATGAAGCCCTTCTGATAGTCCGCGGCGTCCATAAGCGTCTGGCGCGCCGGAATGCCGACCATTGTCGCACCTTCGGGAACATCCTTGGTCACGACAGAATTCGCCCCGATCCGTGCCCGCGGGCCAAGCGTGATCGGCCCCAGCACCTGCGCGCCCGAGCCAATGATGACACCATCGCTGATCGTCGGGTGCCGCTTGCCGGCGACGCCATTGTCCGGGCTGGTCCCGCCCAGTGTCACACACTGGTAGATCGTCACGTTGTCACCGATTTCCGCGGTTTCGCCGATCACGACAAAACCGTGATCGATGAAGAAATTGCGGCCGATGACGGCCCCGGGATGAATATCGATCGCAGTCAGGAGCCGCCCGATATGATTGACCAGCCGCGCAAGGAAAAATAGCTCCGCTGCGAACAGCCAATGGGCCACTCTGTGGAAGCCCAGTGCCCAGACGCCTGGATAGATGAGGATTTCCCAGCGTGAGCGGGGGGCGGGATCGCGTGCCTTCACCGAATCGAGATAGGCGATAAGTCCGTCAAACATGAGTTGTGCGTTGCCTTTTACCTTCCCAAGCAACTCTATCTAGGTGTTTGGCGTTCAGGATTCTAGACCCACGCTTCGCAAGGGCGATTCTTATGTGAGGCACCTGCTGTTTGCGATAGAAGTCATCCGTCCGCCGGGCGGGTAATGGAAGAGGAATGATGGAGATTTTCGGGTTCGACCTTTCTGCGATCTTGCCCTTCGTGGCGGTCGGATTCGTGGCGCAGCTTATTGACGGTGCGATCGGCATGGCCTTTGGCGTGATTACCAATACGTTGCTCGTCAGCATATTGGGCGTACCGCCGGCCCACGCCTCTGCACGGGTCCATGTCGTTGAAATGTTTACAACGGCTGCGTCGGGCATCAGCCACATCCTGCATCGCAACGTGGACTGGAGACTGTTCCGGCGGCTGGCCATACCTGGCGTCGCGGGCGCCATCCTGGGCGCCTATGTGCTCACCAACATCGACGCCTCGGTCGCCAAGCCTTTCGTGATGGCCTATCTGGCCTCTATCGGCGTCTACCTGCTGTACAAGGCGTGGGACTATACGCACGAACACCGCGAGCCCAAGGTCATTGCACCACTCGGCTTTGTCGGCGGCTTTCTTGATGCGGCGGGCGGCGGGGGCTGGGGGCCGGTCGTCACATCGAACCTGCTTATCCAGGGAACGTCGCCACGCATGACCGTGGGCACGGTCAACACGTCCGAATTCTTCCTGACGACAGCAGCTTCAGCCACCTTCATTTCGCAATTGGGGCTGGAAGCGTTCAGCATTGCGACATTCGGGCTTCTGATCGGCGGCATCGTCGCGGCGCCCCTGGCCGCGTTTGTGGCGCGTCATGTCCAGCCGCAGCGGCTGATGCTGATGGTGGGCATGGTGCTGACCGCGACAAGCCTGTTCAGCCTGTACAAGGCGCTTGCGTGATCGTGAAATTCGATTAATCCTGCAACAATAAGCGTCAGGATCGATCAATGACCACCTATCTGCCGACCATCAAGCAACTCCAGTATCTGGTCGCGCTTCAGGAGCATGGCCATTTCGGCAAGGCAGCAGAGGCCTGTTTCGTGACGCAGTCGACTCTGTCGGCGGGCTTACGCGAACTCGAATCGCTGATTGGCGTCACGCTGGTCGAGCGCAATCGGCGGGTCGTGCGTTTTACCGCGCTCGGCGAACGCATCGCTGACAAAGCCCGCCGCGTGCTGCGCGAAGCCGAAGAACTGGGGGATATGGTCCGCGCTGCCGGCAAACCGCTTTCGGGCGACTTGAGGATGAGCGTGATCCCGACGATCGCGCCGTTCCTTTTGCCCCGCATCCTCCCGAAACTGCGGCGTGACTGGCCCGACCTCAAGCTCTACCTTCGTGAGGAAACGAGTGGAGCGGCGTGCGAATCGCTCAGCCACGGGCGCGCAGATTGCGTCTTGCTCGCCCTGCCCTATGCCTGCGGAGACATCGAATCGGAAACCCTGTTCGAAGACCGCCTTTTCGTTGCCTATCCCGGCAATGAGGTTCCTCCAGAGGCGGCGACGCCCGATACGATCGACGAGAAGCGGCTGCTCCTGCTCGAAGATGGCCATTGCCTGAAGGACCATGTGCTGTCCGCCTGCAATCGGCCCGAACTGCGGGCCAATGCGGCGATGCTGGGCACTTCACTTCATACGCTGGTGCAGATGGTCGATAACGGCCTTGGCGTCACCATGCTCCCCGAAATGGCGATCGAGGCTAATATCCTCGCCAATACCGGGATCACCACCCGTCCGCTGGTGGCCGATCATCCGAGCCGGAGCATTGCGCTCGCCTGGCGTCGGGCAAGTCCGCGCGGCAAGGAATTCGAGCTGCTGGCGGATGTGCTGCGCGACGTGACCGTGCGCTAGTCCCAGCGACGCGCGGCCGCATCGTCGCTTGCACGCGCTTCGACCCAGGCCGACCGCCCGTCGGCAAAGTCTTCCTTTTTCCAGAAAGGCGCATCGGTCTTGAGGCGATCGATCAGATAGGCGCAGGCTTCGAGCGCTGCGGCACGGTGCCGGGCAGCCGTTCCCACGAACACGATCCGATCTCCCGGCACAAGATGGCCGATCCTATGGATAAGCGTGACTCCATCGAGCGCCCAACGCGACAGAGCTTCATCGGCAAGGGCTTCGAGAGACGCCCCGGTCATGGCCGGATAATGTTCGAGCGTCAGGGCAACGAGTTCGCCATCGCCCCGGACATGGCCGACGAAGCTCGCAACGCCGCCCGATCCAAGCGCGCCGAGCAGCGCCAGTTCTTCTCCAGGACCGAAATCCCCCCGCTGGATAAGGATACGCTTCATCCGCCCGTCACAGGCGGAAAGAAGGCGATTTCCTTTGCGCCATCCAAAGGCGCATCAAACGATGCCATAACCTGGTCGATCGCGCAGCGCAGCTTTTCCGGCGCGGCAAAGGCCTCGGCATAGCGCCCGTCACCCGCTGCAAGCCAGGCCATGAGATCGCGCACGGTCTTCACGCCTTCGGGCACGTCGCGCCGCTCCTCATCAAGGCCCAGCGCTTCGCGGATGCGGGCAAAATATAGCAAGGTGACCTTGGCCACCATTCAATCCATATGCTTCAGGCCGACCCGCAGATAATCCCAGCCCGTCACCACGGTCAGGACCGCCGCGGCCCAGAGAGACACAAGCCCAACCTCCTTGATCCAGTAGTGCGCGGGCAGGGCACCCGCCAGGATCAGTGCGCCGAGCGCGACAAGCTGGAGCGTCGTCTTCCATTTCGCCAGTTGCGATACCGGTACCGATACCCGCAGCTCTGCGAGAAATTCGCGCAGCCCCGACACCGCAATCTCGCGCAACAGGATGATCAGCGCCGGGATAAGGTGAAGCCCCGTGATCGACGCAGCCTCGTGCCGCGTCCCGACCAGCATAACGATGACGGCAGCGACCATGATCTTGTCGGCTATGGGATCGAGGAAAACGCCCAGTTTCGACACAGCACCCTGCGCGCGCGCCAGATAGCCGTCGAAATAGTCGGTAATCCCCATCAGGCAGTAGAGCCCGAAGCCAAGGCCATAGCCCAGTTCCCAGCCCGGATACCAGAGAAGGGCGACAAGGATCGGCACCGTAAAGATGCGTGAGAGCGTCAGGAGATTGGGAAGTGTAAGCATCGCCGCCAAACTCTAGCCGATCATCAAAAAACCGCCAGTGCCCAATTGCAGCGGTGCGCAAAGGTCGGCAGAGCGTCACCAGCCATTGGTTGAGGAGCAGCACTATGCGCAATTGGGTAGGATCGGTCTTGATAGGAGCGGCAGTCCTGGCCGCACAGCCTGCCGATGCAAGGCTTTCGCAAGCCGAAGCAAGGATGGCGGCAAGTATCGATGCCGATTATGAGCGAACCGTCTCGCTGCTCGAAAAGCTCGTCAACCAGAACAGCGGCTCGATGAATTTTGCAGGCGTCGAAGCCGTTGGCCAGATGATGCGCGCCGAACTCGAGCCGCTTGGCTTTACCGTGACCTGGAAGCCGATGGCAGCCGCCAAGCGCTCGGGCCACCTGATTGCGGTCCACAAGGGCAAGGCCGGCGCAAGGCGGCTGCTGCTCATTGCCCATCTCGATACGGTGTTCGAAAAGGATTCGCCGTTCCAGAAATTCGTTCGGCACGGCGACGAGGCCGAAGGCCCGGGGTCAGGCGACGACAAGGGCGGCCTGGCCATCATCGTTTCGGCGCTGCGCGCGATGAAGGCGGCCGGAACGTTGAAGGACGCCAATATCGAGATCGTGATGACGGGTGACGAAGAGGATTCCGGCGATCCGATCGACGTTGCGCGGGCCGACCTGATCGCGGCGGGCAAGCGGGCCGATGTTGCGCTCGACTTCGAAGGCCTGGCAATCGAAAATGGCCGGGACATGGGCTCGATCGCGCGCCGGTCGTCGAACAGCTGGACGCTGACCGCGACGGGCAAGACCGGGCACAGCTCGCTGATCTTCAATTCGACTTTCGGCGACGGTGCTATCTATGAACTGACCCGGATCATCGCGCGTTTTCGGGCCGAACTCCCGGAGCCCAACCTGACCTTCAATGTTGGGCTCATAACTGGCGGAACCGATGCCTCACTCGACGCAGAAGGCATTCGCGCGACGGCACGCGGAAAGACCAACATCATCCCGGCGATTGCCATCGCCCGGGGCGATTTCCGGACCTTAAGCGACGAACAGACGGCGCGGGTCAAGGCAAGGATGACTGCCATTGTTGCTGCCCACGCCCCGGAGACGGGCGCGGAAATCAAATTCGAGAGCGGCGGCTATCCGGCTATGGCCCCGACCGACGGCAACCGCGCACTGCTCGGCAAGCTCAACACGGTCAATCGCGACCTTGGCCTTCCCGAAATGGAGGCGCTCGATCCGCTCAAGCGCGGCGCGGGCGATATCTCGTTCGTGGCGAGCGATGTCGACGGGCTGGTGGGCCTGGGGACTGCAAGTCATGGCGATCACGCGCCCGGTGAGACCGTCGACCTGGGTTCGATCCACCGCCAGGCCAAGCGTGCGGCGATCCTCATGTCGCGGCTTTCGCGCGAATAACCGAGTCGGGAGTTGACGTTTACGTAAAAAGTCCCAAATCAAAACCTGTTGATCGATCAAACGACTCGGTTTGCCAAGGAGAGGCGAGAATGGACAGTTATCTCAAGCACTATATCAACGGCCAATGGGTCGATTCGATCGGCGGAAAACGCCATCAGGTGATCAGCCCCTCAACCGAAGAGCCCTGCACCGAAATCACGCTCGGCACCGCCGCCGATGTCGATGCAGCAGTGAAAGCTGCGCGCGCCGCATTTGAAAGCTTCAGCCAGACGACGCGCGAGGAGCGGCTCGCGTTGCTCGGCCGGATCGTCGAGGAATACAAGAAGCGCGTACCCGATCTCGCCAAATCAATGGCGAACGAGATGGGCGCGCCGGTCAGCTTTGCGGCAACCGCGCAGGTCGGCGCGGGGATCGGCGGTTTCCTCGGCACGATCGAGGCGCTCAAGAATTTCGAATTCAGCGAAAAGCATGGCGCGAATCTGGTGGTCTATGAGCCGATCGGTGTCGTGGGCATGATCACCCCGTGGAACTGGCCGCTCAACCAGATTGCGCTGAAGGTCGCGCCGGCGCTGGCCGGCGGGAACACGATGGTGCTGAAACCTTCCGAGGAATGCCCGGGCAACGCGGCGATCTTTGCCGAAATCCTCGATGCCGCGGGTGTGCCGCCGGGCGTGTTCAACCTCGTCCAGGGCGATGGCCCGGGCGTGGGAGCTGCCATTTCGGCGCACAAGGACGTCGATATGGTGAGCTTCACCGGATCGACCCGCGCGGGCATCCTCGTCGCCAAGGCGGCAGCCGATACGGTCAAGCGGGTCCATCAGGAATTGGGCGGCAAATCGCCCAACCTCGTGCTGCCGGGCTCGGATCTCGCCGCCGTCCTGCCACCGACGGTTTCGGGTGTGCTCGTCAATACCGGCCAGAGCTGCATCGCGCCGACCCGCATTCTCGTCCAGAAGGATCAGGAAGCCGAAGCCGTTGGCATCATCAAGGGCATGTTCGACGGGACGCCGGTCGGCGATCCGTTGACCGAAGGCATGCATATCGGGCCTGTGGTCAACAAAGCCCAATATGACAAGATCCAGGGGCTCATCCAGTCGGCGATCGACGAGGGCGCCAAGCTTGAGACGGGTGGAACCGGCCTGCCATCCAACGTCAATCGCGGCTATTATATCAAGCCGACGGTTTTCTCAGGTGTCACTTCGGACATGCGCATCGCCAAGGAAGAGGTGTTCGGGCCGGTCGCCACGGTGATGACCTATTCGACGCTCGATGAGGGCGTGAAGATCGCGAACGATACCGATTATGGCCTGTCCGCCGTCATTTCGGGAGATCCGGCAAAGGCTGCGACAATTGCGCCGAAGCTGCGGGCCGGCATGGTCGCAGTCAACAATTGGGGCCCGGCGCCTGGGGCTCCGTTCGGTGGCTACAAACAGTCGGGCAATGGCCGCGAGGGCGGCTTGTTCGGCCTCAAGGACTTTATGGAAATGAAAGCGATCAGCGGCATTCCCGCCTGATCGTTCCGACATCCAGCATTGAGGGGGAGGCATGCAAAATGCTTCCCCCTTTTGTTTTGGGGCACTAGGAGGCGGGCATGACCGACGCGCTGACCATTGCCCTTGCCCAGCTATCGCAACGCATGGGCGATCTTGCCGCGAATGCCGAGGCCATGCTGACGGCGCGGAAACAGGCGACGGGCGCCGACCTGATTCTGTTTCCCGAACTCCAGTTGATCGGCTACCCGCCCGAGGATCTGGTGCTGAAGCCGGCACTTGCCGAACGCGCGGACGCTGAACTGGCGCGGCTCGCTGCGGCCACGGCGGACGGCGGGCCGGCGATGTTGGTCGGCACGATCCGGCGGACCGAGGGGAAGCTCTACAACGCGATGGCGCTGCTTGATGGCGGAAGGATCGTTGCCGAACAGCTGAAGCGCGAACTTCCCAATTACGGCACGTTCGACGAAAAGCGGCTTTTCACGAGCGGCCCGCTGCCCGAGCCGATCGATTTTCGCGGCGTCCGCATCGGCGTGCCGATCTGCGAGGATGTCTGGCTACCCGAAGTCTGCGCGCATCTGAAGGCGAGGGGCGCCGAACTCCTGCTGACGCCGAATGGTAGTCCTTATGAAATCGACAAGGACGATCTGCGCTCGACCATTGTCGTTGCGGCGCGGGTGAAGGAAACCGGCCTTCCGATGGCCTATCTCAACCGCGTTGGCGGGCAGGACGAGCTTGTTTTCGACGGCGCTTCGTTCGTCCTCAACGCCGATGGCACGATGGCGCACCAGATGGCCGATTGGGAAGAGGAGATCCGCCTGACCCGATGGGTGCGCGCGGCTTCCGGCTGGGCGTGCGAGGCGGGCAAGATCGCTCCGCTCGAGCCCTTCCCCTCGGACGCCTATCACGCGATGATGATCGGCCTGCGCGACTATGTGAACAGCAACCGCTTCCCCGGTGTCGTGCTGGGCCTTTCGGGCGGGATCGATTCGGCCATCTGTGCCGCGATTGCCGCCGATGCGCTTGGCCCCGAACGGGTCTGGGCCGTCATGCTCCCGTCGCGCTTTACCGGCGAGGAGAGCCTTTCCGATGCCGCCGAATGCGCGCGGCTGATCGGCTGCAGGCTCGACACGATCCCGATCGCGCCAGCGGTTGCGGCGTTCGACACGATGCTGTCGGGCTCCTTTGCCGACCGCGAGGTCGACATCACCGAAGAAAATATCCAGTCGCGCATCCGCGGCGTCACGCTGATGGCGCTGTCAAACAAGTTCGGTCACATGCTGATGACGACGGGCAACAAGTCTGAAATGTCGGTCGGCTATGCGACAATCTATGGCGACATGGCGGGCGGCTACAACCCGATCAAGGACGCTTACAAGATGACGGTGTTCGCGCTTTCGAAATGGCGGAACATGCACAAGCCGAGACTTGGCCTCGGAACCGATGGCCCCGTGATGCCCGAAAACATCATCACCAAGCCGCCTTCTGCCGAACTTCGTCCCGACCAGAAGGATTCGGATTCGCTGCCCGATTATCCCGAACTCGATCCCATCCTGCTGGGGTTGGTCGAGGAGGAATTGTCGGTTGACCAGGTCGCCGCGCGGGGGTTCGACCGCGATACGGTGGCGCGGATCGAACGGCTGCTCTGCATCGCCGAATACAAGCGCCGCCAGGCCCCACCGGGCGTCAAGCTCGGCAAGCGCAATTTCGGCCGTGACCGCCGCTATCCCATTACCAACGCGTTCCGCACCGCATGACCGTCACCACCCGCTTCGCCCCGTCGCCCACAGGCAATCTTCATGTCGGCAACGTCCGCACGGCGCTTCACAACTGGTTGTGGGCGCGCAAACTTGGCGGGCGCTTTGTCCTGCGTATCGACGATACCGATCTTGAACGATCGAAGGAGGCATTTGTCATCCAGATCCGGGCCGATCTTGGCTGGCTCGGACTCGACTGGGATGCCGAGGCGCGCCAGTCTGAACGGTTTGCCCTTTACGAGACGCGCTTCGAGGCGCTGAAGGCGGCGGGCCGCATCTATGCCTGTTACGAAACGCCCGAAGAGCTTGATCTGCGCCGCAAGGTCCTGCTCGGCCGCGGTTTGCCGCCGGTCTATGAACGCCCGGTCGAAGATGCAGCGGTGCCTGAAGGCCGGGCGCCGCACTGGCGCTTCAGGCTCGATCACGATGCCCCGATCGAGTGGGACGATATGGTCCGCGGCCACCAGAAGTTCGATCCCAGGCTTCTTTCCGATCCGGTCATCCGCCGGGCGGATGGGTCATGGCTCTACATGCTGCCTTCGGCCATCGACGATGTTGACCTTGGCATCACGCATGTCGTGCGCGGCGAGGATCATGTCACCAACACGGCGACCCAACTCCAGATGTTTGCAGCGCTTGGCGCAACGGCACCCGCCTTCGCGCACGAAGCGCTGCTGACGGGTAGCGAGGGCAAGCTCTCGAAGCGCCTCGGCTCATTGGGGGTTGAAGCGTTCAGGGACCAGGGGATCGAACCGATCGCGCTGCTCGCTCTCCTCGCCCGGCTGGGGACGAGCGATCCGGTCGAGCCCGTGACAGAGCCTGCGCCCCTGATTGCCGGGATCGACTTTTCACGCTTCGGTCGTGCCCCTGCGCGCTTCGACGAAGGCGAACTCGCGCAGCTCAACGCCCGCATCCTCCACCAGACTCCGTATGAAGCGGTGGCCGATCGGCTCCCGCCGGGGATGGACAAGATAGGCTGGGACGCGATCCGGCCGAACCTCACCCGCGTCGATGAAGCGGGTGACTGGTGGGCTGTGGTCGAAGGCCCGGTCGCGGCGATCATCGCCGAAGAGGATCGCGCCTATCTGGGAGAGGCGGCAAGGCTTGCCGCTTTGCTCGACTGGGCGAGCGATCCCTGGCACGGCCTGACGGGCGCGCTCAAGGAGGCGACCGGTCGCAAGGGCAAGCCGCTTTTCCTGCCGCTCCGCCTGGCGCTGACGGGCCGCGAACATGGGCCGGACATGGCGGCGCTCCTTCCCATCATCGGCCGCGAACGCACACTGGAACGCCTGTCCGCAGCTGCATTGATGTAATATTGTATCTTGCATAGAGATGTTGTAACATTCGAATCGCGGAAAGGCTCTTTCGCCCTCCGCGGAAGGAGGATGTCATGGCATATCTCGACAAGCGCCGGACGCGCCAAGGGGCCGCCAGTGTGTTTGGGGCGCTGGCCATCAACGGCGCGATGGTTGCGGCAATCATCTATTCGGTTCCCGACATATTGCCGCAGGAGCCCTGGAAGATTCTGAAGACTTATGCGGTCACGCCGGATCCGCCTCCGGCGCAGCCGGAAGAGCCCGATAAGCCGCGGGTCAAGCCGGCCGGCAGGGATGCTCTTGTCCCCGCGGCAATCCCCACCCAGGAGCAACCGGACGAAACCCGGCTGACCGGCACAACTCGCGTGACCGAGCCGAGCGGCGGGGGCATCGCGCAGCTTCCGTTGCCTGGGCCTGATCCGGTCTTCAGGGGTGCGCAGATCAATCCGCGCTATGCCGCCGCGCTTCAGCCGCTTTACCCGCCCGGAATGATTCGCGAAGAGCGCGAAGGCGTGGTCACAGTGCGCGTCCTTGTCGGGGTCGACGGCCGTGTGAAGGCGCTTGAAGCAGTGAGAGTCGACGCACCGGCCTTTCTTGAGGCAACGCGCAAGCAGGCGCTTTCGAAATGGCGCTTCCTTCCCGCTACGCGCGACGGCGAACCGGTTGAAAGCTGGCGCGAAATGACCGTCAGGTTCGAATTGCCGGCGTAAATCGGGCAGGGCGGGGCTGGCGTTGCGGGCGGTCCCGCCCTATCTTGCCCCCATGGCTCTCCCTCCCGTTTCACGACCGTCCGCCGCCTTTGCCGACCTTCGCGCCTTTCTTGCCTCGCGGGAAAAGCATCAGTGGGTGTTTGCGCTGCTTTCGGTCCTGATCACCGGCTATTTTATCGCGGTCTTCCTCATCCAGTCGAAGACGAAGGAGTATAGGCCGCCCGAAATCGTCTGGGTGCAGGACTATGCCCCGAACCGCACTGACGCGCAGATCAAGGCGCAGCAGCAGATTGACCAGCAAAAGCGCCTGGCCGAACAGGCCGAACTCAAAAAACTGCAGGAGGCCCAGCGCAAGGAATCCGCCAAGCTGCAAAAGAAGCTCAGCGAGTTGGGCATTTGAACCCCGGCACTGATGCGCGTTTCATGGCTGCCGCGATTGCGCTGGCGCGGCGCGGCCAGGCGCGGACGACGCCCAATCCCAATGTTGGCTGCATCCTTGTCCGCGACGGCCATGTCATCGGGCGCGGCTGGACCCAGCCGGGGGGCAGGCCTCATGCGGAGGCAATGGCGCTTGCCGAAGCCGCTGACGCCGCGCGCGGCTGCACGGCCTATACTTCGCTTGAGCCTTGCGCGCATCACAGCGAGCGCGGCCCGGCCTGCACCGACAGCCTGATCGCCGCCGGAGTGGCGCGGGTCGTGTCGGCCGTGGCCGATCCCGACAAGCGCACCAATGGCTCAGGATTCTATCAGCTTGAGGTCGATGGCATTGAAGTCCGGCAAGGCCTGATGGCGCGTGAAGCCAAGGCCGCGATGGCCGGTTGGTGGTCGCGTGAAACGCGCGGTCGACCCTTTGTGACACTCAAGCTTGCCACCTCGCTCGACGGGTGCATTGCACTCGCGAGCGGCGAAAGCCGCTGGATCACGGGCGAGGCGGCACGCGCGCATGGCCATCTCGAACGCGCGCGCGCGAACATGGTCATTGTCGGCCGTGGCACGCTTGACGCGGACAAGCCCCGGCTCGATGTCCGCCTTCCTGGGCTCGAAGACCAGTCGCCGCGCAAGGGCTTGCTGACGCACGGCGCGGCGCCCGAGGGCTGGGAGGCATTGGGATCGTCAGAGGCGATATCGCGGCTAACAGGTGTTGACTGGATCCTTGTCGAAGGAGGCGCCGCAACCGCGGCGGCATTCCTGAAGGCTGGGCTGGTCGACAGGCTGCTGCTCTATCGCGCGCCAATCACGATCGGGGCGGGGCGGGCCTCGCTTGGCGATATCGGACTTGACCGGATGGACGATGCGCACGGTCAGTGGCAGCGTACCGATACGCGCCAGCTTGGCAGCGACACGCTCGACATTTACGAACGGGCCGATAAGGAACTCTAGCATGTTCACAGGCATCGTCACCGACATCGGCACAATCCGCTCGGCAGAGCAGCGCGGCGACCTGCGCTGCGTGATCGGCTGCCACTATGACACGGAGACGATCGACCTAGGGGCCTCGATTGCCTGTTCGGGCGTCTGCCTGACCGTGGTCGACAAGGGCGCAGACTGGTTTGCCGTCGATATTTCGGGCGAAAGCGTTAGCCGGACAGCGCAAGGAATGTGGGCGACGGGGCGCAAACTCAATCTCGAGCGCGCCCTCAAGATCGGCGACGAACTGGGCGGCCATATCGTCACTGGCCATGTCGACGGTGTCGGCACCGTCCTTGGCATCTGCCCCGAAGGCGATTCGCACCGGGTGGGGATTCAGGTCTCGAATGACATTGCGCCCTTCATTGCCGCCAAGGGTTCGATCACGATTGACGGCGTTTCGTTGACGGTCAACGAGGTCGAGGACCAGCTGGACGGCTCCGCGCATTTCGCGGTGAACATCATCCCGCACACATGGGCCGTAACGGCCTTTGGCAGCCTGCAGCAGGGCCAGACGGTCAATCTCGAAATCGACGTGCTCGCGCGCTATCTCGCGCGGATGCGCGAAGTTGTCGGCCGCTAGTTTCGCACCGCCTGCACTGCGCGTCCATCCCGAAGGAAGAACATCATGGCCAAATTCCTGATCGTCGAAGCCCGTTTCTATGACCATCTGAACGACATGCTGGTCGCAGGCGCGCAAGCGGCGCTTGAAGCTGCCGGGCACAAGGCCGAGGCCGTGACTGTCCCGGGCGCGCTCGAAATTCCGGGCACGATCGCACTTGCCGCCGAAAGCGGCCGCTATGACGGCTTTGTTGCAATCGGCGTCGTCATCCGCGGCGAGACCTATCATTTCGAAATCGTCGCGGGCGAAAGCGCGCGCGGCATCATGGCGCTGACGATGGACGGGATTGCGATCGGCAACGGCATATTGACCGTCGAGAATGAGCAACAGGCGATTGTCCGCGCCGATCCGGCGCAAAAGGACAAGGGCGGCGAAGCGGCCAAGGCCGCCCTTGCCTTGTTCGAACTCAAACAGCGGTTTGGCGCCTGATCCCCGGCTCAGGCATCGACCAGCGCATCGAGCGCTGGATAGTCGGTATAGCCCTCGGGACCGGGTGAATACCAGGTGCGGTAATTGTCCGGCGCCAGCTCGGCCCCCTTTGCCAGACGCGCAGGCAGGTCAGGATTCGAAATGAATTTCCGGCCAAAGCTGATCGCATCGGCAAGCCCGCTTTCAAGGTCTGCCGTTGCCGTTTCCAGCGTATATTCCTGGTTGAGAACCAGCGGCGCCTTGAAAACCTTGCGGATTTCGGGTGAAACGCGCGGGACTTCGCTCGTCCCGAACGTACCATAGGTCTTTTGTTCGCGTAGCTCGAGGAAGGAAATGCCGATCTCCTGAAGCGCGGCGGCAGCGGCGGTAAACAGTGCCACCGGGTTCGAATCGTCCGCGCCCTGCGTTTCGCCATTGGGCGAAAGCCGCACGCTGGTGCGATCCGCGCCGACCGTATCGGCCAGCGCCTGCGTCACTTCGCGCAGAAGCCGAATGCGATTCTCTATCGAGCCACCATAGGCATCGTCGCGGAAGTTCGAATTGTCGCGCAGGAACTGGTCAATCAGATAGCCGTTCGCGCCGTGCAGCTGCACGCCATCGAAACCGGCGGTGATCGCATTCCTTGCCGCGTGGACATAATCGCCGATCACGCGGGGAATCTCGTCAAGCCGAAGCGCGCGCGCCGGTTCATAGGGCTTCTTGCCGGTCGCGGTATGCGCATAGCTCGGCGCCGTCGTTGCCGAGGATGAGACAGGCGCCGCGCCGCCGAGGAAATCCGGGTGGACAAGACGGCCCATATGCCAAAGTTGAAGGACGATCTTTCCGCCCGCTACGCGCACAGCCTCAGTCACCGGCTTCCACGCCTCGACCTGTTCGGCCGACCAGATGCCGGGCGCCGACGGCCAGCCCAAGCCTTCCTGGGAGATGCCCGTGGCTTCGGCAATGATCAGCCCGGCCCCGGCGCGTTGCGAATAATATTCGGCCTTGAGCGCCGTGACGGGGACATGCACGCCTTCGCTGCGGCCGCGCGTCAACGGAGCCATGACAATGCGGTTCGTGGCGCTGATCGCGCCATATTGTATCGGGTCGAAAAGACTGGTCATACAAGGTTTCCATTTGCAACGTTATGAATGAACCCGGATATGGGGCCGATGGCGCGCGGACAAGAACAAGATTTGGTTTCAGGGGAACAAGCCGCTCTGCGCTTCGGGATTCCGGCACTTGTCCTCGGAAACCTCTGTCTTGCGTTCGGATCGTGGTTCGTACGGATGGCCGATACCGGGCCCATCGCCGCTGCCTTTTGGCGAATCGCACTCGCCACACCCTTCCTCTTTCTGATTGCCCGCGCAATGGGCGATCCGGCCGGCAAGCTCGGGCGGGCGACCTTCGCGCTGTTCGCACTTTCGGGGCTTTTCTTCGCGGTCGATCTGGCCGCCTGGCATCTGGGCATCCTCCAGACCAAGCTCGCCAACGCCAACCTGCTCGGCAATTCGACGAGCTTTCTCCTGCCGCTCTATGTTTTCGCCGTGGCCCGCCAATGGCCGACGCGGATGCAGGCGATTGCGCTCACGCTCGCCGGGGTGGGCGCGGTGCTGTTGATGGGCCGCTCGTTCGAACTGTCGCCGCGCAATTTTACAGGTGACCTTCTGTGCCTGCTCGCCGGGGCATTCTATACCGCCTATCTTATCCTCATGAGCCGCGCACGGTCGGGCATGGGGCAATGGCCGGTGCTCGCCTGGTCAACATTGATGAGCGCGCCGCCCCTGCTCCTGATGACGCTTGTTATCGGAGAGCGGCTGGTTCCGCACGATTGGACGCCGCTGATCGCGCTTGCACTGCTGAGCCAGATCATAGGGCAAGGGCTGATGATCTATGTTGTGGGGCGCGTTGCGCCGCTGCTGTTCGGATTGACGTTATTGCTCCAGCCGATGGTTTCGGCGCTCGTCGGCTGGATCGTCTATCACGAAGCGTTCGGCATCGCCGACTGGATCGGCGCTTCGCTGATCGGGCTGGCGCTGGTCCTGGTAAGCCAGCCCGACCGGAGGAGGCCCTAAACCGCGCCGCCGAGCCCGTGTGAAACCATGCAATAGAGCATCGGGATCGAAAGCAGCATATTGGTGCGCGAGGCCATCATCGCCGTGCTGGCCGCCTTGGCCTTCGCATCGGCATCCGCCTCGACAATGCCGAGCGCCTTTTTCTGGTTCGGCCAGATGATGAACCAGACGTTGGCGGCCATGATCAGGCCCAGCCACATGCCGATGCCGATAACGCGATAGCCCTGCTGGAAGGTCAACCCGTTCATGAACTCACCACCCTTTTCGGGAAGCGTCGCAACGCCGATCCCGAAAAGCACAGTCGCCAGCGCCGCCCAGCGGAACCAGAACAGCGCGTTGGGCGCAATATATTTGGACACGGCCGGCTTCAGCTCGGCCGGAACGCTTGGCATGGTCGGGATCTGCACGAAGTTGAAATAATAGAGCAGGCCGATCCAGAGCACGCCGGCAATCACGTGAAGGAAAGTCAGCCAGGCGATCGTATTGGCGGCTCCGTTCGACCAAAGCAGCAGCCCGATCATGGCCGCAAAGCCCACAACGAGCACTGCGTTAAGATTGCCGAAAAACTTTGCCATATTGCTTCCCCTATGCTTCGCGGACCCCGCCGCCGATTGACGCGGCACACCTATCACTCCATGAATCGCCTGTCACCCGCTGGAATGCACCATGACTCAAGCTCTTGCCGATATGACTCTCGACGAATTGCGTCCCGTGCTGGCGCGCACCCTGGCGCTCCACGCCGGCTTTGACGGCTGGGGAGAAAAGGCCGTGGAAAGCGCTGCCGCCGAATTGGAGGTCGATCCGGCGGTCGCGCGCCTGGCTTTTGGCGGCGACCGCATGGCCATGATCGATGCATGGTTCCAGACCATCGATGCTGACATGCTGGACGCCTTGCCGGCCGAAACATTGGCGGGGATGAAGGTCCGCGAACGCGTCACGGCACTGGTCGAGGCGCGGCTCACACTGGCTAGGCCGCATCGCGAAGCGCTCCGCCGGGCGCTCGCCATCCTTGCCTTTCCAGCCAATGCGCCGCGCGGGTTCCAGCTTGGCTGGCGTGCGGCCGATGCGATGTGGCGCGCCGCCGGCGACACAGCGACCGATTACAATCACTATACCAAGCGCGCGATCCTCGGCTCGGTCTACGCCGCGACTTTGGCCGTTTTCCTCAGTGATGAAAGCGAAGACCTGTCCGAAACCCGCACCTTTCTGGGGCGCCGGATCGAAGGGATCATGCGCTTTGAAAAGACGAAAGCCAAAGTCATGAAGATGAAGCCGCCCTTCAGTCCGGCCCGGTTCATCGGCCGCCTGCGTTATCCGGCATCCTAGGGCTGGCCAAGACTTGTTGTTAATGATAATCGTTCGCAAAATCCGAATCAGCAAGACTGGCCCTGTGTGCGACTTGACGAACTGCCATTGAACCAACCCGCAACGATCACGCAGATCGGCTGGGAGTCGTTCGAGGCCGGCGCGGCGCGGCGGCTGCGCGCGCTCGGTTTCGATGAGGGGCTGACGGTCGAGGCGATCCATCGCGGCGGCCTTGTGGCGCGCGATCCGATCGCCTGCCGGATCGGGCGGATGACCGTGGCAATCCGGCGCATCCACGCGGCGCTGATCGACGTAGCGCCATTATGACAGCGCTGCCCCTCATCGCCCTGGTCGGCAATCCCAATGCGGGCAAGTCGGCGCTCTTCAATGCGCTCACCGGTGCGCGGCAGAAGACGGGCAACTATCCCGGCGTCACGGTCGAGCGCCATGCCGGGCGGCTGATCCTGCCCGATGGCCGCCCGGCCGAACTGGTCGATCTGCCCGGCACCTACAGTCTTGAGCCGACCAGCCCCGACGAACAGGTCACCCGCGACGTCGTGATGGGCGTGCAGGCGGGCGAACGGCGGCCCGACGCGCTGGTGATCGTTGTCGATGCCGGCAATCTCGACAATCATCTCCGCTTTGCCGCCGAACTGATTGCGCAGGGCATTCCGGCCATGATCGCATTGAACATGGTCGACATGGCCGAACGCGACGGGCTGACGCTCGATCCGGCGCGGCTTGCGGCCGATCTTGGCGTGCCGGTGATCCCGACCGTCGCGGTCCGCAAGCGCGGCGTCGAACCGTTGAAGGAAGAGGTGCTGACGTTGCTGGGCAAGGCCGCAACGCCGCCGCGTCCGCTGTCCGCTGATTTCGGCGCCCGCCAGCGTCAGGCCCGCGCAATCGCCAGGGCGGCAATCGTCCGCGAAACGCCTGCCCGCGCCACGACACGGACGATCGACCGGATCGTCCTCCACCCCGTCGCCGGGCCGATCATCCTCGCGGTTCTGCTTTTCGTCATGTTCCAGGCGGTCTTTGCCTGGGCAACACCGTTCGCCGATGCCATCGACGCCGGTGTGACGATGATCCGCGATGCCGCGACGGCCAGCCTGCCTGCAGGGATCGTCCGCTCCTTCATCGCCGATGGACTCATTGCCGGGGTTGGTGCGGTGATCGTTTTCCTGCCGCAGATCCTGATCCTTTTTGCCTTCATCCTCGTCCTCGAAATGACCGGCTATATGGTCCGCGCAGCTTTCCTGATGGACCGGCTGATGGCCGGGGTCGGCCTGTCGGGGCGCGCCTTCATTCCGCTGCTCTCCTCCTTCGCCTGTGCGGTGCCCGGCATCATGGCCACGCGGACGATCGAGGATCCCAAGGACCGGCTGACAACGATCCTGATCGCGCCGCTGATGACCTGTTCGGCAAGGCTGCCGGTCTATACCGTGATCATCGGAGCGTTCATTCCAACGCAAAGCGTTGGCCCGGGTATCGGCTTGCAGGGCCTGGTCCTCTTCGCGCTCTATCTGGGCGGGATTGTCGGCGCGCTGGTCGCGGCACTTGCGCTCCGCCGGTCGGTCACCAAGGGCCGCGGCATGGGCTTCATGATGGAAATGCCGCGTTACCAGATGCCGATGCTGAGGAATCTCCTGCTTGGCCTGTGGCAGCGCGCCTGGGTTTTCCTCAAGCGCGCTGGCACGATCATTGCCGTCACGACGATGATCCTGTGGGCTCTGCTCAATTTCCCGCGGACTGACCCGGCTTCGGGCGTCAGCCAGGTCGATCATTCCATAGCGGGCCATATCGCCAATGGCCTCTCGGTCGTGATGAAGCCGATCGGCTTCAACCGCGACATTTCGCTGGCGCTGATCCCGGCGATGGCGGCGCGCGAAGTCGCGGTCTCGGCGCTGGCGACCACCTATGCAATCGACGACCAGGACGAATCGAAGCGCGACCAGACGCTGGGCGAACGATTGAAGGGCAGCTGGAGCCTGCCGACCGCATTGGCCTTCCTCGCCTGGTTCGTCTTTGCCCCGCAATGCATTTCGACAATTGCCGTCGTCCGGCGCGAGACGAATGGCTGGAAATGGCCGCTCTTTATGGTGGCCTATCTGTTTGTGCTCGCCTATGTCGCGGCAGGGGCTACATTCTGGCTCGCAACCTATTTCGGACTCTGAGGGGACATCATGGCGGGCAGCGTCAACAAGGTTATTCTGATCGGCAATCTGGGCAAGGACCCCGAAGTCCGCACGATGAACAATGGCGGCGAGGTCGTCAGCTTTTCGATCGCGACCTCCGAAAACTGGAACGACAAGGCTTCGGGCGAGCGCAAGGAAAAGACCGAGTGGCATAATATCGTGATTTTCAACGAGAATCTGGGCCGGATCGCGAAGCAATATCTGCGCAAGGGCTCGAGCGTTTATGTCGAAGGCCAGCTCCAGACCCGCAAATGGACCGACCAGAACGGCAATGACCGCTACACGACCGAAGTCGTGCTCCAACGCTTCCGTGGCGAACTCACCCTGCTCGGCGGGCGTGAAGGCGGCGGCGGATCGGGCGGCGGCTCATCGAACTGGGGCGAAGATCGCGGCTCCAGCCCCTTCGGCGGCGGCGCAAGCAAGGCTCCTTCGGGTGGCGGCAGCGCGTTCGACAGCGACCTGGACGACGACGTTCCATTCTAGGGCCGGTGCATTTCGGGCGCCGGACCCGCTCAAACCTCAGTCATAATACCAGCTGAGGCTGCGCCTGCGCCGGGCCCGCCGCTGTCTCCGCGCAACTATCATGAACACGCCGATCATCGTCACGATGGCACCGATCGCGATTGCGCCAAGGATGAGAGCTGCGTCCAATGACATGTCAGGTTTCCAAAAAGTACGACGGAACAGTTATGTCGCCTAACACCGATAGGCTGTAAAGTATCGCGGCTTGCACAAGGATCTGTCTATTCATGTCGGGCAAGACTAGCCAGCCAATTTGCGAGCACCAACAAAATCTTGGTTAATGTCGCGAAGACCGTCACGAATCGCGATCGCCGGCCCATTGCGGATGGGGGCCGCAGCGCTAGACTGACCTTGTGAGCGGATTTTTTTCAGGTTGGACAGCTCGGCGCGCCAGCGGTCCCGGGCTCGTGGCGGGGCTGGCGGCATTCGTCCTCTGGCCGATCTTTGCCAGCTTTCCACAAGCACTATTCTACCCTTTCGTCGTTGCGCTTTCGCTCGCGGGATTTTGCGGCCTGTCGATTCTCGTCCTCACTGTCGTCGATTTTCGCAACAATCGGCGCGGACGGCAGGTGCGGCCGATCCGCGCCTTTGATGTCGTCTTCGGGCTGGCGCTTGCCGCGCCCAGTCTGCTCGAACTGTCCTCGCTGCTGCGCTGAATCGTACCGTTCAGGGCTTTTCGAACAAGCCCTTCAATTTGGCAAAGGGGCTCGCATCCTCCTCGCCCAGAATCCCGGCCGCCTTCAACACCTCATCCGCGTCCGGGGCGCGGAGAAAGGGATCGAGGGCAAGGCCCAGCGTCTGGGCGACGGCTTCGCCGAGATCGACCGTCAGCCCGTCATGTTCCATCACATCGCAATCCTCGGCGCTCAGCTCCAACTCTTCTTCCGCAGCACCGGCATCCTGCGCCTCGAAACGGATGTGAAAGGGTTCCTCGAGGGTAACCGCCAGCGGTTGCGCCGTTGCAGCGCAGCTTTGAGTCAACCCCGCCGACACGGTTCCGCGCGCTTCGATCGCCTTGTCGACAGCCGCCAGTTCGGCCTCGGCGATGAGTGTATCGAGTGCGACAAGTCGGAAGCGCCGCGCCAGCGCGCGGCATTCGGCAGTGTCGGCCACGAGTCTCACCCGTTTCGGCACCGCGCCGATATCGGCGAGTGCAAAGCGCCGCGAGAATTCGGGAGCGCCGCTCATACGCCGGCCAGTTGCCCGGCAAGCAGGCCAGCCAGCGATTGACGCTCGAGGCTTGCCGCCAGTGCCTTGAGCGCGGACTCTACATGATCAAGCGCTGCGGCGCCCGGATCTTCGCCGCGGTAGAGGTTGCGCAGCAGTGCGGCCCGCGGCGTTCCGCTTTCGGCAAAGCCCTGACGATAGGCGCCCAGTCTGCCGCCGAGGGCGCTCATCATCCGTCCGATGTGCTTGCCGACCACGACATCGCCAATCCCGAGTTCGCGAAGCTGGCCGTCCATGTCGTTGACGAACGTCTCCGCCAGCAGCGTCGACGGCACCCGTGCTTCGTCGCCAAGCGCTTCCATCCGGATCAGGACCAGCGCGAGCACGGCATTGACCATGTCGAAGCGCCCGTCGATCGAATCGGCGACGCCGCCTTCCATATACCAGTGCGGCAGGCGCGCCTCGGCAATGATTGCGGCATAGAGCGGGCCGACCTGGCTACGCTCGTCCGCGCTGCTGAACCACTTCCGAAAGGCCTTGAGTGCCATATTGTCATCCATTTATCACGCCTGCGCTTGCCCATAGGCGATGCAACGCATATTGACCCCGCATTCGCGCGTTTCAATGCCCGAGCGAACGGCTGAGTGCAGGAGAGTGTTATGGTCCGGATGTCAACCAAGCTGGCCGCTACGGTAGCGCTGACGGTGTTTGCGCTTGGCGCCTCGGGCTGCGCGCGCGTTGCCGGGCATCAGGGCTATATCGCAGACGATACGCTGGTCAGTGGCATCGCGGCGGGAGTCGACAATCGCGAATCGGTTACCAAGACGCTGGGTCGACCCAGCTTTGTCGGGCAGTTCACGCCCAATGACTGGTATTATTTCGCCCGGACGACAAAGCAACTGGCCTTTGCCCTGCCCACACCGACCGAGCAGCTTGTTCTCCACATCCGGTTCGATGCGGCAGGCAATGTCGCTTCGGTCGAAAAGACGGGCGTCGAAAAAGTGGCGCGGATCAACCCGAACGGGGACAAGACCCCGACGCTCGGCAAGGAGCGGGGCTTCTTTGAAGATCTGTTCGGCAATATCGGCACCGTCGGCGCCGTCGGCCAGGGCGGATCGACCACCGACAATCCGAACTGAGCTGATCGCCTAAAGCGCGATGCCGCTCGCCGCGAGCACCGCCAGCGTAACCAGTTCGGACGCGTTGGATGCCATCGTCGCAATCTGCACCGGCTTTTCCATGCCGACCAGCATCGGCCCGATCACCGAATCGCCTCCGAGTTCGCGCAGCAGCTTGGCCGAAAGATTGGCCGACTGGAGCCCCGGCATGACGAGCACATTGGCCGGGCCCGAAAGCCGGCTGAAAGGATAGTTCGCCATCAGCTTGGGATTGAGCGCAACGTCGGGCGCCATTTCGCCCTCATATTCAAAGCTCACGCCGCGCGAATCGAGAATCTCGACAGCATCGCGGATCGGCCCCAGCCAATTCCCCGACGGATTGCCGAATGTCGAATAGGACAGGAAGGCGACGCGCGGCTCATGTCCCATCCGCCGGGCGACCGCCGCCGTCTGTTCGGCAATATCGGCAAGTTCCGCCGCTGACGGCCGCTCATTGACGGTCGTATCGGCCATAAACACTGTATGCGATTGGCCAACCAGCACGTGAATGCCAAACGGCGTCCGCCCCTCGGCCTGGTCAAGCACGCGCCGCACCTCGCGCAGCGACTGGCCATAGGTACGCGTGACCCCGGTGATCATCGCATCCGCCTCCCCCATCTTGAGAAGAAGCGAAGCGAAGATATTGCGATCGGTGTTGACCAGCCGTTCGCACTCGCGGTGGAGATAGCCGCGCCTTTGCAACCGGCCATAGAGAATCTCGACCATCGCGGGAACCAGCGGCGAATGCCGGCTGTTGTGGATCTCGAAACTTTCCGGATCGTCCACGCCCAGCGCCTTCAGCTTTTCGCGGACATCGTCACGTCCGATCAGCACCGGCGTGCCGCAACCGCCCTCGCGGAAGGCAATCGCCGCGCGCAGCACGACTTCCTCTTCGGCCTCGGCAAAGACCACGCGCTTGGGATGGGCGCGGGCATTGTCATAGGCGAGGGTCAGCACCGACGTGGTCGGGTTCAGCCGCGCGCGCAGGCTGGTGCGATATTCGTCCATGTCGAGGATCGGCTTGGTCGCGACCCCCGAATCCATCGCCGCCTGGGCAACCGCCGCCGGCACGACTTCCATCAGCCGCGGGTCGAAAGGCGCAGGGATGATGTAATCCTGCCCGAAGCTGGCAAGCTGCCCGCCATAGGCGGCGGCGACCTCCTCGGGCACGGCCTCGCGCGCGAGTTCGGCAATCGCATAGGCGGCTGCGATCTTCATTTCCTCGTTGATCGTCGTTGCCCGGACATCGAGCGCACCGCGGAAGATGAAGGGAAAGCCCAGGACATTGTTGACCTGATTCGGATAGTCCGAACGCCCGGTCGCGATGATGCAATCGGGCCGCACGGCTTTCGCTTCGGGCGGGGTGATTTCGGGATCGGGATTGGCCATTGCGAAAATGATCGGGCGCGGCGCCATCTTCTCGATCATGTCGGGCCGAAGCGCGCCCGCGGCAGAAAGCCCCAGGAAGATATCGGCGCCGACCAGCGCTTCTTCGAGCGTACGGGTTTCGGTGATCGCGGCATGGGCGGATTTCCACTGATCCATCCCCTCCTGCCGGCCCTGGTAGATGACGCCCTTGCGGTCGCACATGATGACGTTGGCGGGCGACACGCCCATCGACTTGATCAGCGAGGTGCAGGCAATGGCGGCAGCGCCCGCGCCATTCACCACCACCTTGACGTCAGCCAGCTTTCGCCCCGTCACTTCGCAGGCATTGATGAGACCAGCCGCGCTGATGATCGCGGTGCCATGCTGATCATCGTGCATGACCGGGATCTTCATCCGCTCCTTCAGCGCCTGCTCGATGATGAAGCATTCGGGCGCCTTGATGTCTTCCAGATTGATCCCGCCAAAGCTCGGCTCGAGCAAGGCAACCGCGTTGATGAACGCGTCCGGGTCTTCGGTTGCCAGTTCAAGGTCGATCGCATCGACATCGGCGAAGCGTTTGAAGAGGACAGCTTTGCCTTCCATCACCGGCTTGGAAGCAAGCGCACCGAGATTGCCGAGCCCGAGAATCGCGGTGCCGTTTGAAATGACGGCAACAAGATTGCCCTTGGCGGTATAATCATAGGCGAGAGCGGGATCGTCGGCGATCGCAAGGACGGGAACAGCAACGCCGGGCGAATAGGCAAGGCTCAGGTCGCGCTGGGTTGCCATCGGCTTGGAGGCGACGATCTCGATTTTCCCGGGGCGGCCGCCGGAATGATAGATCAGGGCTTCGCGCTCGGAAAACTGCACTCTTGCTTCGTCGCTCATTCCTTACCCCTGTGTCCGCCTAGAATCCGGCGCGCCCGATTGCCACCCAAACCCTTAGGCTCTCAATCCTTTAACGGGAAGACGGGTTTGAGCCTGCAGGTAAAATCGCTATCGGAGTAGCGATGGCCGATGCTTCTCCCACTCCGATGATGGCGCAATATTTCGCGTTGAAGGCCGAAGCGCCCGATTGCCTGCTTTTCTACCGGATGGGCGATTTCTTCGAGCTCTTCTTCGACGATGCCAAGGTGGCGGCGGCCGTTCTCGATATCGCGCTCACGGCCCGCGGCGAGCATCTGGGCGCCCCCATCCCGATGTGCGGCGTTCCGGTCCATGCGATGGAAGCCTATCTTGCAAGGCTGATCAAGGCGGGCCACCGCGTCGCCATTGCCGAGCAGACCGAGAGCCCGGCGGCCGCCAAGGCGCGCGGCTCCAAATCGATTGTCTCGCGCGGGATCGTCCGGGTCGTGACGGCGGGCACGCTGACCGAGGAAACGCTGCTTGAGGCGCGCGCGGCCAACTGGCTGGTTGCCATTGCTCCGATCGGCGATGCCATCGGAATCGCCGCGGCCGACATTTCGACTGGCCGCTTCGAGATCGGGGAGGCAACGCTTGGCGGTCTCGATGCCGAACTCGCGCGCCTGGCAGCGGCCGAGATTATCGTTCCCGAAGGCCTTGCCATTTCCGGCCACGCCCGGCCGCGCGCCGATTTCGATTCGGCAGCGGGAGAAGCGCGGCTGAAAAAGCTGTTCGGCGTGGCAACGCTCGACGGATTTGGCGGGCTATCGCGCGCGCAGGCGGCGGCGGCGGGCGGGCTGATCGCCTATCTCGATCATGCGGGCAAAGGCACAATGCCCTTCCTCTCCGCGCCGGTGAAGCGCGCCGCGAGCGATCATATGCTGATCGACGCGGCGACGCGCGAAAGCCTTGAACTGGTGCGCTCTGCCCGGGGCGCCCGCGCTGGCAGCCTGCTCGATGCAATCGACCGAACTGTAACGCCGGGCGGCGCACGTCTCCTTGCAAGCGACATCGGTGCGCCGCTGATGGACAAGGCCGCGATCCAGGCACGGCTCGATCTGGTCGGCCACTATGTCGAGAATGGCGGGGCGCGAGAAGCGATGCGGGCGGCGCTGCGGGCGCTTCCCGACGTGGCGCGCGCGTTGGGGCGGCTCGCGGCCGGGCGCGGCGGGCCGCGCGACCTTGGGCAATTGCGCGACGGGCTTGGCGAAGCGCGCCTGTTGCGCGAGCGGCTTACACGCACAGGCGACTTACCGCTGCTGATGGCCGAACTCTTGCCGCAACTCGACGGCCACGGCGCGCTGGTCGATCTGCTCACGCGCGCGCTGGTGTCAACACCACCGATCGATGCGGCACAAGGCGGCTATATCGCCGAAGGCTATGATGCCGCGCTCGACGCACTCCGAAACACTGGCGGCAGCGGACGCCGCGACATCGCAATGCTCGAGGCGCGCTATCGGGCGCAGACCGGGATCGCTGCGCTCAAGATCAAGCACAACAATGTGCTCGGCTATCATATCGAGGTTTCGGCGAAGAATGCCGATCCGCTGATGGCAGCCGATTCGGGCTTCACGCATCGCCAAACGCTTGCCGGGGTGATTCGCTTCAACGCGCCCGAACTGCACGAGCTGGCCATGACGGTGACGCAGGCTGGCGCACACGCGCTGGCCGCAGAGGCGGCGCATCTCGAAGAGCTTGTTGCCGCGGCGCTTGCGCGGGCGAAGGAAATTGCGGCGACGGCCGATGCACTGTCCCGGCTCGACGTGGCTTCCGCCCTTGCCGAACGGGCCATCGAAGGCGGCTGGTGCCGTCCCGCACTGTCCGAGGAGGCGCGTTTCGACGTGACTGGCGGACGGCATCCCGTGGTCGAGGCAGCCTTGGCACGGAGCGGCGCGCGTTTCGTGGCAAACGACGTCATGCTCCGCCCCGAAGCACGGCTCTGGCTGGTCACCGGCCCCAATATGGGCGGAAAATCGACCTTTCTCCGGCAGAACGCCCTGATCGCGGTGCTGGCGCAGGCCGGGAGCTATGTGCCAGCGCAATCCGCCACGCTGGGGCTGGTCGACCGGTTGTTCAGCCGAGTCGGAGCGTCGGACAATCTGGCGCGTGGCCGATCGACTTTCATGGTCGAAATGGTCGAAACCGCAGCGATCCTCGCCCAGGCGACCGAAGGCAGCTTCATCGTCCTCGACGAGGTCGGGCGCGGCACCTCAACCTATGACGGCCTTGCCATCGCCTGGGCCGTGGTCGAGGCCGTGCACGAGGTCAATCGCTGCCGCTGCCTCTTTGCGACGCACTATCACGAACTGACCCGACTTGCCGAAAAGCTCGACGGGCTCTCGCTCCACAATGTCCGCGCGCGCGAATACAAGGGCGAACTCGTGTTGCTCCACGAAGTTGCCGACGGACCGGCGGATCGGAGCTATGGGATCGCGGTCGGGCGGCTCGCTGGCCTGCCCCCAGCCGTTCTGGCGCGGGCCAAGGCCGTGCTTTCAAAGCTTGAGGCCGGGCGCGATGCGACTGGCGGGCTTGCAGCCGGGCTCGACGACCTGCCGCTCTTCGCCGCGGCCGCCCCCGAGCCCGAGGCGCGCGACCCGGTCCATGTCGCCCTCGAATCGCTCGATATCGATGCGCTCAGCCCGCGCGAAGCGCTCGACCGGTTGTACGAACTGAAGCGGCTGCTTCAATAAGGGGCACGCACCGCCCTAGATTCCCGCATACCATTCATAGCCGGCGCCATCTTCCCAATAGCCGCCCTTGCCGCCGAACAGTTTCGAGAGATCGTCGACCGCTTCGATCCGCTCGACATATTTTGCCTGCTTGTAGCCGAGTTGGCGTTCGACCCGGAGCCGGAGCGGCGCACCGTTGCCAACCATCAGCGGCTCGTCGTTCAGCGCCCAGGCAAGGATTGTCTGCGGATGGAAGGCATCGATCAGGTCGATGCTTTCATAATAGGGTATGCCGAAGCCCATCTTGTCGGCGCAATGGAAGACAAGATAGCGCGCCTGGGTCTTCAGGCCCGCAGCATCGAGCAGCAGTTTCAGGGGAACGCCGGTCCATTTGCCGATCGCACTCCAGCCCTCGACGCAATCGTGTCTCGTGGTCTGGCTGCGCTTTGGCCCGGCCATCAATTGCGCGAGCGAAAAGCTCTGCGGCCGCGCGACGAGCCCGTCGACCGCCAGCCGCCAGTTGACGAATTTTTCCAGCATGTGCGTGGCATAGGCATCGCCCTTCGGCTGGCGCGTGCCGTTCATGCGAAAAACGGTCGAACGCTGTTCGGGGCGGAATTCCTTCGCAAGCGCCATCCGGTCCTGAAGGCTGCGCTGGATCGCGAAATTGCCCTTTTCGCCGAGCGCCAGCAGCTTGCGGAAATCCTCGTTGCGGCCGAGCGCATCGCAGCCAGTGAGAAGGCCGGCCGCTCCGCCGACCAAGATGTTGCGGCGGGTGATGATCATGACGCGTCTCCCGAAGGCTTGGCGGGGGGCGGAGAAAGCCGGAACCAGCCGGTGATCATCGAGCGGATCTCGTTGACCGGCCCCGCGAGCACCACCAGCACAAGGTGGATGACGATAAAAGCCGCAATCCCCATCGCACAGATGAAATGGATCGAGCGCGCGGTCGCGCGGCCGCCGAACAGGTCGACCAGCCAGGGCAGCACCGCATTCATGCCCGGCGACATCGTCAGTCCAGTCATGATGAGCAGCGGGATCAGCCCGAACAGGACAAGGCTGTAAGTGATCTTCTGCAAGGGATTGTAGCGCGCCTCTTCTTCATGGAAATCGAAGCGGGCATGCTTCTTGATATCTTCCCACAGGTGCGCAGGCGCAACTTCGGCGCGAGACAGGGCGACATCCTTTTTCAGATGCCCGTTGACCAGCGACCAGAGCAGATAGGCAAGCAGCCCGAACGCCAGCACCCAGGCAAAGGCCAGATGCCAGTGACGGCCCAGCGCGAGGTCGTAGCTCGAAGGAATCGTCGCCCAGCCGGGGAAGCGCGGCAGCACCAGCCAAGGGTGATCGAGATTTGCGCCATATTGCCCCCAATAGAGCCGGGGATGCGCGTTGAAGATCATCAGGCCGGACATCAGCATCACGAAAATCGCGACTGCGTTGATCCAATGCCAGATGCGGGTCGACAGGCGGTGGCGAAAGACCGTTCGGGGCGGAGCCATCAATGGAGCTGCGGCCTCTGCGTGGGTCACGGGTTCGGTCATCGCGCGGTCCTCCTGTGTCCGGTTCGGGCGGACATCATCTTAGGTTACATCGTGGCGTGATCAATCGATGATGCGCTCGCCAGTGCCCCAGATCAACCAGACAATTGCACCACCGGCGTTGATCGCGGCCGCGACAAGGAACGTCGCCGTATAACCGCCGGTGAGATCGAGCAGGATGCCCGTTGCAGCGACGCCGATAATGCCGGGAAGTGTGGCCGCGGTGTTGCTGATGCTCCACAGCACATCGGCGTGGCGCGGCGCGATATCGAGATGGTTGCTGGCAAAGCCCGCCCAGCACAGTGCGCCCGTGCCAAGCGCCCCGCAAATCGTTACGAGCGCAAAGCCCGGCGTGGTCGCCTGCGAGGCCAAGAGCAGGAACACCGCGCCACCCCCGAGACCGGAGCATTGCATGATCTTGCGCACAACCGTCAGGCTCCAGCCGCGCGCAATCATCCGGTCCGCGACATGCGCCGCAGCATTGCCCATCACGAATTGCACGACCCAGGGAAGGATCGAGAACAGGCCCGATCCGGCAACCGACATGTGCTGCGCGTCGCGGAAATAGCTCGGGAGCCAGGTGAGCATCAGATAGAGCGTCCAGTTGGCGCAGAAATGATTGACGACGATCGCCCAGACTGCCGAGTGCGAAAAGAGCAGCTTCCACGGCACGGGTTGGGGCGTCGTCCCGACATCCTCCTCGAGTGGCGCCAGCAAAAGCCGTTCTTCGGCCGAGATCCCGGGATGCGCCGATGGGCGCGCGCGAACCTGCCAGAACCAGGCAAATGAAAAGGCCAGCCCCAATCCGCCAAAGGCATAGAATACGGCCTGCCAGCCATAGTGCGCGACAAGCCAGCCCGCCGAAGACAGCGCAAAGACGGTGCCAAGCGGAATGCCGGTCAGGTTGATCGCTGCGGCCCGGCTACGCTCGGTCTTGGGAACCCAGCGCGCAAGCAGGTTGTACACCGCCGGGAAGCTGGCCGCCTCACCCACCCCCATCAGGATTCGCGTCACAATCAGGACCGATAGCGAAATCCCCGCGGCAATCGGAGTGAGCACCGTAAAGACCGACCAACCGACCAGAGCCGCGCCCATCAGCAGCCGCCCGCCAATCCTGTTCGCAAGCCAGCCGGTCGGCAGCATCGCCGCCATATAGCCAATGAAGAAGGAGGAAAGGACGAACCCCTTGGTTGTCCCCGACCAGCCGAATTGTTCCGCCATCGGAATGATCGCAACCGAGATGTTGACCCGGTCAATATAGCAGATGAAGGTCGCAATGAAGCAGAAGGCGACAAGGATATGGCGTTTGGGCAGCCCGCTTTGCGCGATTGCCACGGTTCCGGCCATCCCCATTCTCCCCCATTTTTTGCCAGTCTGGCAGCTTTGGGGGGCAATGCAAGACTTAGCCGAGCGCGGCCTGCTTCTCTTCGGCGAGCCGGTCGAGTTCGGCCCGGCTCTTCTTCTCGCTCGACGTCTTGAGCTGTCCGCAGGCCGCATCGATGTCGCGCCCCCGCGGCGTGCGAACGGGAGCCGAAATCCCGCCGCGAAAGACGATTTCCGAAAAAGCGCGGATGCGGTCGGGCTCCGAACATTCATAGGCAGCACCCGGCCAAGGGTTGAACGGGATCAGGTTCACCTTGGCAGGCAGCTTGTACTTCTTGAGCAGCCGGACAAGTTCGCGTGCATCCTCATCGCTGTCATTCTTGTCCTTCAGCATCACATATTCGAAGGTGATCCGCCGGGCATTGTTCGCGCCGGGATAATCGGCACAAGCCTGAAGCAGCTCCTCGATCCCGTATTTGCGGTTGATCGGCACGATTTCGTCGCGCACCGCCTTGGTGACCGCGTGGAGCGAAACCGCGAGGTTGACGCCGATTTCCTTGCCGGCCCGCTCCATCATCGGGACCACGCCCGACGTCGAAAGCGTGATCCGCCGTTTGGAAAGCGCCAGCCCATCGCCATCCATCACGATCTTGAGCGCGTCGCGGACGGCCTCGAAATTGTAGAGCGGCTCGCCCATTCCCATCATCACGATGTTAGTGAGCATCCGGCCGTCCTCACCGCTCGGCCATTCGCCGAGCGAATCGCGCGCCAGCATGACCTGCCCGACAATTTCGGCCGGCGTCAGGTTGCGGACCAGCCGCATCGTGCCAGTGTGGCAAAAGCGGCAGTTGAGCGTGCAGCCGACTTGCGACGAAACGCACAGCGTTCCCCGGTCCGCGTCGGGGATGAAGACCATCTCGAAATCCTGGCCGTCATCCGAGCGCAGCAACCATTTGCGCGTCCCGTCGGTCGACACCTGCGCCTCGACGACCTCGGGCCGCGAGATGGCGAAACGCTCGGTCAGCCAGCCATGCTGCGCCTTGGCGATGTCGGTCATCGCCGCAAAGTCCGATACGCCGCGATTGTAGATCCAGTGCCAGATCTGCTTCGCCCGCAGCTTCGCCGCCTTGGGCTCAAGCCCGGCGCGTTCGAGTTCGCCCCGGATCTGGTCCTTGGTGAGCCCGACCAACTCCGCACGCCCATCTGCCCTCACGCTCGCGGCACGCGGTACAGGGACGGGATCGATGTTTCCGGGGATTTGCATGGCCGCGCCTATAGTGCCGCGCGGCGCGCTTTGCCACCCAAAGGATCAACGCCCCCGCGCGCAGCCCAACGCCGCGGCATCGATCGCGGTTGCGGCACCCTTGAGCATATAGATATCGGCAAAGACGCTGCCATTTGCGGCCACGGTCGAGATGCTCATGCTCCGGCCCGAGCGCATGGCCGCGACGATCGCCGCATCGGTCCTCTGATCGGGTGCCCAGGCGTCGGCGCCGCCTGCAACCATCGGAAAGCGGCGCGCGTCGATACCGAGCGTCACTGCGGCAGCAGCCCGTTTCTCGCGGCTCAGCCGGACATGAATCTGTCCGCGGATGCGCTGGAGCGGCCAATGCGAAACGGCGGCAAAGGGGCGCCAGCTCGCATGCCCCTTGCGCACCGGTTCAGCGATGGCGAAGCAGCGGAGCGGAGCGGCATCGCGAAACGCCCCCCAGCCGTCATAGACACCCAGCGCATCGCGCGCGACCGCCGGTCCGGCCAGCAACGCCAGAGCCAGGGCAAATCGCTTCATGCGGGCCCGGCGCTCCCGCCAAGATGCACGATTTCTTCCTTGCCGTTACCGATCATGACCATCGTGCCCTGCGGGAGGCTGGGCGCGATCGGCGCTTTCCAATGCGGGTCGACCGGCAGGCCCAGCAGCATCCCTCGCAGGACGCGCGACGACATGCCGTGCATGATCACCAACCGGTCGCCTTCATGATGCGCGGTATCGTCGATCCAGCCCTGGAGCCGCTTTGCGATATCGTCATACCATTCGCCCCCCGGCGGGCGGATCGTGAAGAGCGCGATATGCGGATCGACGATATCCCCTTGGTCCGCCATGATTTCTGCATAGGTCCGCCCCGCCCACTCGCCGACGTCGATTTCCTGAAGCCGCGGATCGCGGGCCGCACCGTGCCAGTCCGCCCCAATGTGCTCGGCGATAATCGCCAGCGTCTGCAACGCCCGGCCCGAAGGCGACGACCAGAGCGCGAGCGATCGGGGCGTGCCCAGCCAATCGGCAAGCCCTGCGCCCATCGCATCCGCCTGCGCGAATCCCGTGCGTGTCAGCGGCGTATCGAGCAGGTCTCCCTGCATCCGCTTGGCAGCGTTGAAGACGGTTTCGCCATGGCGGGCGATGAAGGTGCGGCCTGGAAGTGTCATGCGCCCTCATCCCCGCAAATTATCCCCAATGCAAGCGGGCGAGGGCCTTGCAGCGGCACGCAATCTTGTTCATGAAAGACACTGGCGAGCGGCATTTCTGCCGCTATAAGCGCAACAGGCCGCACCAGAGACGACCGGGGAATTGATCAATGAAGGCTACCATCGAACGGGCTACGCTTTTGAAGAGCCTTGGCCATGTCCAGTCGGTGGTCGAACGCCGCAATACGATCCCGATTCTGTCGAACGTACTGATCGAGGCGAACGCAGACGGCTCGATCCGGCTGATGGCAACGGACCTTGATCTCCAGATCAATGAAAGCGTCGAAGCCCAGGTCGAAACCCCGGGCGCGACCACCGTTTCCGCGCATACGCTGTTCGACATTGCAAGGAAGCTGCCCGAAGGCAGCCAGGTCAGCCTCGCCGCGGCCGAGGGCAAGATGGCCGTCAATGCTGGCCGCGCGCGCTTCAATCTTCAGACACTCCCGCGCGACGATTTCCCGGTGATCGCCGAAGGCGAGCTGTCGACAAAATTCGAACTTCCCGCGGCCATGCTCAAGGAAATCATCGACAAGACGCGCTTTGCGATCTCGACCGAAGAAACGCGCTATTATCTGAACGGCATTTTCTGGCATGTGACCGACGATGCCCAGCCGGTGCTCAAGGCCGCCGCCACCGACGGCCATCGTCTGGCGCGTGTGACGGTCGCCCGCCCCGACGGCGCGGCGGGAATGCCTGACATCATCATTCCGCGCAAATGCATCGCCGAGCTCAGGAAGTTGCTCGATGAGATCGACGGATCGGTCGAAATCTCGCTTTCGGCCAGCAAGATCCGGTTCGGGCTTGGCACCGCCGTGCTGACGTCCAAGCTGATCGACGGCACCTTCCCCGATTACAACCGCGTGATCCCGACGGGCAATGACAAGATCCTCAGGATCGATCCCAAGAGCTTCATGGAAGGGGTAGACCGCGTTTCGACCATTGCCTCGGAAAAGACCCGTGCGGTCAAGATGGCGCTCGAGACCGACAAGATTACGCTTTCGGTGACCTCGCCCGAAAATGGTACGGCGGCCGAAGAAGTTTCGGGCGATTACAAGTCCGACGGGTTCGAGATCGGCTTCAACGCGCGCTATCTGATGGACATTCTCGCACAGGTCGAAGGCGATACGGTCGAAGTTCATCTGGCCGACGCGGCGGCGCCGACGCTGATCCGCGAAAATGACAAGGCCAGCGCGCTTTACGTCCTGATGCCGATGCGGGTCTGATCCGCGATGCCGGTGAGCGGAGGGTGCCAGTGCGGCGCGGTACGCTACCGGATCGCCGAACTCGGTCGCGCGACGATCTGCCATTGCCGGATGTGCCAGAAAGCGTTCGGAGGCTTTTTCGGTCCGCTGGTGACTGCAAAGGGAATCGAATGGACGCGCGGGAAGCCGTCCATATTCGCCAGCTCGAACAAGGTGAATCGGGGCTTTTGCGCACAATGCGGGACGCCCCTCACCTATGACTGGGGCGGTGATCTCGAGGTTTCAATCGGCTCGCTCGACAATCCCGAGGCCGCGGCGCCTGTATTGCAGGTCAACCCTGCCGACCGGCTCAGCTATTTCGCCACGCTCCACGCCTTGCCGGTGCGGGAAAATTCGGCGGGAGCGAGGGCGTTCCTCGCATCTGTTGTAAGCCACCAACATCCCGACAAAGACTAGCCCGAGCCGAGCCGTTCGAGGAAGCCGCTCGCACCCGCCACCACTTCATACCAGGCCAATTCGAACGCCGCATCATCGCCATAATAAGGATCGACGACGCTCTGCCCCTTGCGATCCGGGACATGGTCGAGCAGCAACGACAATTGCGCGTTTGCGCCACCGGGCCGCAGCTTCTCCAGATCGGCCAGATTCTGCTCATCGAGTGCCACAATGTGCGTGAAGCGCTCGAAATCGGCCGCTACCACCTGTCGCGCGCGATAATGGGCGATCTCCACCCCCTGGCGGCGCGCCACAGCCTGCGCACGCGCGTCGGGGGGCTGCCCTACGTGCCAATCGCCAGTACCGGCAGAGTCGATCACGATGTCCAGCCCTGCCAATTCGGCTTCGCGCCGCAAGGCCGCTTCGGCAAGCGGCGAGCGGCAGATATTGCCCAGACAGACAAAGAGTACCGAAACCGCCATCTTCGCTGCAATCTCCTTGCCAACCGGTCTTGCTCTGCTAGCCATGCGCAGGACCGGGGACAACACCCTTGGGGAGGATCGCATTGACTGAAACCGGAACCGCGCCAGAGATACGGTCGTCCCGCCCGAACCAAGCCTATGCCAATTATGTCCTGGTTGTTCTGACGATTGTCTATGTGCTCAACTTTGTCGATCGTCAGGTCCTGAGCATTCTTGCAGCCGATGTGAAGCGCGACCTGAAGCTGAGCGACGCCGATATCGGCTTCCTGTTCGGGACCGCGTTCGGCGTATTCTATTCGCTGTTCGGGATTCCGCTCGGCCGCCTTGCGGACAATTGGCACCGTGTGCGGCTGATTACGATCGGCCTTGCCATCTGGTCGGCAATGACCACATTTTCGGGGCTTGCGCGCAGCGGCGCCCAACTCACCGTCGCGCGCATAGGGGTCGGGGTCGGCGAAGCGACGGCAAGCCCGTGCGCCTATTCACTGCTCTCCGACTATTTCCCGAAGGAAAGGCGCGCCACAGCGCTCGCCATCTATTCGTCGGGAATTTTCATCGGTGGCGGCATGTCGCTGTTCATCGGCGGGGCGATTGCGGATGGCTGGAACGCGGCCTGGCCCGGCGGCCATTGGGGGCTGGTCGGGTGGCAGGCGGCCTTCATGGCGGTCGGCATACCCGGGCTGATCCTCGCACTATGGGTTTCAACCCTGCGCGAACCCTTGCGCGGCGCGTCCGACGGCATCGCCACGGTCCTGCCGGACAAACCCTTTCGCGGCTTCCTGGCCGAACTGGTGACGATCATCCCGCCATTTACGCTAATCGGCGCGGCACAGCGCGGGATTCGCCCCCTGGCGGTCAACCTGCTTGTCCTGGGGCTTGTGGCGGTGGCGGTCAAATTGCTGATCGCCGGGGCCGGGCCGGGTAGTGCACAACAATGGATCGCTGTGGGAGGTGGCAGCTATGCTGTCTTCTCCTGGGCGAGTGCGTTGCGTGCCCGTGACATGCCGACCTTCCGGCTGATCTGGGGGACGCCTGCCTTTCTCTGCACGGCACTCGGCTATGGCCTGATCTCGTTTGCTTCCTATGGCGTTGCCGCGTTCGGCGCTCTTTATGCGGAGACCGTCCTTCATCAGGACAAGACTGGCGTTGGCCTGTTCCTGGGCGGCGGCGCGGCGGCGGCCGGGTTCATCGGTATCGTTTTAGGCGGCCGGATCGCCGATGGCTGGAAGGAGAAGCGGCCCTGGGGTCGCATCCCCATTATCATGGTGGGGTCGGTCGGACCGATCATACCGCTGCTGATCGCCTATACGACGGCCAGCCCGACGGTCTTCTACATCGCCAGTTTCGTCATGGGCATGCTGGCAAGCGCGGCGCTAGGGGCGGCCGGGGCTACGACACAGGACCTGGTCCTGCCCCGCATGCGGGGTACGGCTACGGCGACGTTCTTCATCGCAACCTCGCTGGTCGGGCTTGCGCTTGGGCCCTATATGGCGGGCTATATCTCGACTGCGAGCGGAAGCTTGCGGACAGGTGTGCTGTCGCTGCTCGGCGCGGCACCAGTGTCGCTTGCCCTGCTCCTGTTTGCATGGCGCTCGGTTCCGGCCGCCGAAGCGTCGCTTCTGGAGCGCGCCCGCGCAGCAGGCGAACCCGTCTAGAGCTGCGGACGGCCGACTGAGTGATAGGCGAACCCGGCCTGTCGGGCGACCTCGGGCTTGTAGATATTGCGCAGGTCGACAAGGCAGCGGGTTTGCATCGTCTCGCCCAGGCGTGACAGGTCCAGCGCGCGAAAGGCATCCCATTCGGTCACGATGACGACAACGTCGGCATCCTTTGCAGCTTCGTAAGGATCATTCGCATAGACGATGTTTGGCATCATCGCGCGCGCAATCTCCATGCCTTCGGGATCAAAAGCCGTGACGATTGCACCGCCATCGAGCAGCGCCTGGACGATCGCAAGCGACGGTGCGTCGCGCATATCGTCGGTGTTTGGCTTGAAGGTCAGGCCAAGGACACCGACCTTGCGTCCGCGCACGTCTCCGCCGGCCGCCGCGATGACCTTTCGGCCCATCGCCCGCTTGCGGCTGTCATTGGCCGATACGACGGCTTCGACGATCCGGACCGGCGCGTCGAAATCTTCGGCGGTCTTGAGCAGCGCCAGCGTATCCTTGGGAAAGCACGAGCCACCATAGCCCGGCCCTGCGTGGAGGAATTTCGAGCCGATCCGATTGTCGAGGCCGATCCCGCGCGAGACATCCTGAACATCGGCGCCAACCGCCTCGCACAGATCGGCAATCTCGTTGATGAAGGTGATCTTGGTCGCGAGGAAGGCATTGGCGGCGTATTTTGTCAGCTCGGCCGTGCGCCGGCCGGTGAAGAGGATTGGCGCCTCGTTGAGGAAGAGCGGCCGGTAGATTTCGCGCATGACGTCGCGCGCACGCTCGTCTTCGGTTCCGATCACGATCCGGTCTGGCCGCTTGAAATCGCTGATGGCTGCGCCTTCGCGCAGAAATTCCGGGTTTGAGACCACGGCCCACTCAATCTGGGGCGCAACCTCGTTCAGGATGCGTTCGACCTCGTCTCCCGTACCCACGGGCACGGTCGATTTCGTTACCACCACCATCGACTTCTTTGCAGCGGCGGCAATATCGCGGGTTGCCTGATAGACATATGAAAGGTCGGCATGACCGTCGCCACGGCGGGACGGCGTGCCGACGGCGATGAATACAGCGTCGGCGTCGGCTACCGACGCGGCAAGATCAGTCGAAAACGAGAGACGGCCGGCGGCCGCGTTGTTGCGAACCAAGGCCTCAAGCCCGGGTTCGTAGATCGGCATGACGCCGCTCCGCAGCGCCTCAACCTTGCTGGCATCGAGATCGACGCAAATGACGTTGTGGCCGAAATCCGCAAAGCATGCGCCCGAAACAAGGCCAACATAGCCCGCGCCAATCATCGTGATATTCATGAAGCACCCTTGTCTGAATCGGGCCTGCCCATAGCCTGCCAATCCTTAACGTGCCAATACCAACGAAAAGGGCCAGTCTTTCGACCGGCCCCCTCGTCTCAATCCTGAAAGGATCGAATGGCTTACATGCCCGAACCCGGACCGTAGGTGATTTCCACACGACGGTTCTGGAGTTCGCGCACGCCATCGGCGGTTTCAACGCGCGGAGCGCTTTCACCGAAGGCCTGGGTGCTGATAACACCCGTTGGAATGCCCTTGCCTTCAAGATAGGCACGAACCGCAGCGTTACGCCGTTCGGACAGGCCGACATTGTATTTCGGCGTACCCGACTTGTCGGCGTGACCGGCCAGCATGACCTGAGCCTGGCCGCAATCGGCATAGGCGCCAACCGCGCTGTCCAGAATGCCGGCAGCTTCAGCCGTGACGTCCGACTTATCCCACTCGAAGAACACGATATACGGTCCAGGCGAGCAAACAGCCGGCGGAGGCGGCGGAGGCGGCGGAGGTGGCGGCGGCGGAGGCGGCGGTGGCGGAGGCGGAGGCGGAGGTGCCGGCGGCTCGCCAAAGTTGTAGATCAGGCTGCCCAGAATGCTGTGCGACCGATAACGGCCATCGGCCGAGCGGCCAGCCAAATCTACCAGATTGACATTCTTCGCGTTGAAGAAACGATACTTCAGGCCAACATCCCAATGATCAGTGAGCGGTGCACGAATGCCCGCAATCGCCTGCCAAGCGAAGCCGGTGTCCGAATCATTGAGCGAGCTTCCGAAGACGTCCAGCGCATAATCAGTCTTCACCCGCGCGACGCCGGCGCCGGCGCCAACGAAGCCGTTCAGACCGTCATCGTCACCAAAGTCGAGCATGCCATTGAGCATGAAGCTGAGGACAGAGGTATCACCACCCGCACCTCCATAGGAGTTCGCTGCGGCGTTCCCGACGCCGCCAGTGCTGCGCGGCACAGGAATCGTAACAGTCGAAGACACGGAATTAACGCTAGCCTTCTTGTAACCGACTTCGGCTTCAAGGCGGAACCCGCCAAAATCATAGCCGATGATGCCATCGGCATCATAACCCGTGTCATGGTCGACAGTGATCGCGTTGCTCACACCGTTAATGTCGAAATTGATATCTTCGACGATAGAAGGCCCGCCCTCAACGCCGATATACCATGCATCATCACGCGCAAGCGCAGGTGAGGCAATGGCGGTGGAGGTGAGCGCCATAGCAATGGCCAGCTTCCGCATAATAATCCCCTTTCTCAATTGTCACTCGGGACAGCTTCTATGCACTAGCCAATGGGAAAGAAGCGCGCAAGCAAAGAAATGCCCGGAACTGTTGCCGAAATGCCGCAGTTCCGTCGCTCCCGACATGAAAGAAGGTGAGCGAAAAGTAAATCAGGCAGCGATCAGCCCATGCGCCCTTAAAGCGCCCAATATCGCCGCAACCGCGGCTCGAACTTCCGTATCGACGACTGAACCGCCCGTCGCGGCGGCAATCGCAGGCTGGCGCGCGCCGACGACCTGATCGCCTTCAATCCGTAACGTCGAAGCGGCGAGCTGCCCAACCACCCATCCATTCGCCTCACGCCGGGCCGGAAGCGAATCGGCAAGGCTCCAGGCGGACATGCCCACACGCGACATCACAAATCGCCAGCCGCCCTCGGTCCAGCAGGCGATTGCATGATCATAGCCCGTCCAGACGCCCCCCGCGCCACCACCGACGATCCAGCACTGGCCCGGTTCGGGCGAAGCCGGGATTGCCGCCGGGGCAACAGCCTCAACGACGGGCTGGACAAGCGCGTCGGCCAGCACCAGCGCTTCGTTATGTGTTACTTCCTTTTGCGCCTGGCCGCTGGCGAGCAGCGGAAATCCAAGCCTGGGTGTCAGTTCGCTCATTGCGAATCCTCCTCATGTCGATAAAATCGGGATCAGGACGGGGCGTGAAAGGCCGTGGCTGCCGGCCTGACGAATGCTGACGGTCACCTGCGTCGCACCACCCGCCTGATCGGCGGCGCGTGCGGATGCGGAATAGATGAAGCGAGACTCTGCCTGCTCGATCGTGCGCGGCAGTCCGCGGTCAGGCGTCAGCGTCACGCGATAGCGCTCGGCCTCCTCGACCAGCGGCACATCAACCCCGTCTGGCCAGCGCCAGCCATTGCGGCTCCGGCGCACCCAGCGGATATCGATATCGCCGTTGGGCAGCCTCACTGCCGCCCCGTGAACAGGTGCAGGCGGCAGTAGCGCCTGCCCGGGGTTGGCAAGCTGCCGCTCTGGCGGCTCCGCGTCCGCCATCCCGACCGCAAGTACGCGCACCAGCCCCACACCCGCCGAAACATCAAGAAAAGCCACGGTTTCGCGCTCGATCAGCACGAAGGGCTCATCCACGCCGTGCGATCCGATCGCCCATTCGGTTCCTCGACGGCCACGAAGAAGTCCAGTCAGGCGATAGGCGTTGTCGCCCAGCGGCGTCGCATCGCGAAACTGGACGAGTTCGTTTCCGACAAGCGCGGCATTGGCCCCGGCCAGAAGCGCGTCTGGAGTGACGGAGTGAAGTGTCATGCCCTCGTTGAGCAACGCGACCTCGATCGCATTGGCATCGTCCCGCAACAAGGCGCTGGCTGTGCCCAGTGCCGCTCCCGCCGTGCCGATCACGGCGGGAGCCGCCGTCGACCCGGCCTCCTGCCAGCTCACCCCGTCATCAAGGCTGACAAGCAGCGCCGCGCTGCGCCAGCCCGGCAGGATGCCGGCCGCCGCTATCGCAACCCTTGGCGCTGTAGCGATACTATCGTCGAGCGGCGGAAGGTCGAGCAGGTGGAAGACCGTCGGGCCATGGGCATGGTCGGGCTGGGACAAGCTCCGCCCGGGATCGGATTCGAGCACCACCGCCGAAGCGGCCGCATTCCGGATGAGATCGGCCTCGACCACCATCCGGTCGAGCGTCACGCCCGTCACGCGCCAATCACCCGGATCGCCCGGCAAGACGATCCGGCGGCCGGGAACCAGGTCGAGATACCGCCAGGGCAGGCGGACCTTTCCCGTCGTCCGCTCGACACGAAGCCGGTGCAGCGCTGCTGCCGCATGCCCCTTGACCCGGCCTGCGTCGAGCGTGACCGGCATGTCGATCCTGAGGTCGAGACGCCCACCCCCGCCATCGCGGACCCGTTGCAGCCCCTGCTGGTAATCGCGCCCGGGCTCGTAATGCGCAACCGAAAGGGCCGCCGGCAGGCTGGCTTCGGAGTGCCTTTCGCGTATCACGCGCGGCACGGGTCTCTGGTCCTGTGCGCCACCCAAATCTGTTTCGGCCAGGCTGCCATACAGGGCCGGAGCGCTTTCCAGATGCAGCAGGGCGCCATCGTCGCGCGCGGCGAACGGGAAGAGCCCTGCCAATGTTTCGGCGACGCCGCGCACACTGTCTCCCGTGGCGGCAAACCCCTGCACAGGCGCCGGATTGTCGGCTGCGAACCCCGGGCCGCCGAGGCCGGAAAGAATTGCCCCGACACTGACCTCGCCTTCATCGGCAATCACTTCGAAGCTGAGCGCCGGGATGCGATTGCCATAGTCTCCAAGCTGGAAATCCTCGAACACCGCATAGGCAAGGCCGCGATAGGCGGGCGTCATCCCGATTCCTTCGGCCGATGCGATCAGAGGATCGATGGCCTGCCCCTCACTTCCATCATGAAGCCGGAAGCCCGTCTCGCTCTTGAAGTCGCCCGAAGCGCCGCGCAGCAGGTTGCCGTCCGCCCAGATCCGCCCGATCCGGGCGATCCGCCGCGCCGAAAGCGCCACGGCAAAGGAGGTCGAATAGCTGTAGACTGTCGATTTGGGCTGGCCCTTGCCATTCGAAACCTTGCGCCTGGTTTCCTTGAGGTCGGTCGCCCAGATCACTGTGCCCGCCACCCGGTTGGTGCCGAACAATTTGGGGATCGCCGAGCCATAGGCCGAGGACTGGACCGCAAGTTCGTTGAGGCGCGGCCCCTTGCGGCCCTTGGGCGCAAAGACGCGGCTATCGACCTGCTGCCCGATAATGGCCCCCAACGCGCCGCCGATCGGGCCGCCAACCAGCGTCCCGACCGCGGTGAGGATCAAGGTTGCCATCAGCGCCTCCCTGCACGGCGCAGCCAGGCCGAAAGAACGGGCCAGCGCGGAATTCCGGGCGCCTCGACAATCCGGCCAAGCCCCGCATCGGCATGGATCAGCCCGGTGCCGGTCCAGACGCCGAGATGGATCTGCGCCGGGCCGGGACACACCACGAGCAGGTCTCCGCGTCGCCAGCCGGCCCGGCGGCGCGCAAAGCCATGCGCCCGGATGATCCGCTCCCAATGGGCAATGTCGCGGCAGCGCAAGCCGTATCCGGTCGGCACATTTTCGCTCAGGCCATAGGCAACAGCGACCAGGCCGACGCAATCGAGACCGAGTTGAGGCGCGCGGCCGTGGAGCCGAAATGGGGCGCCCAGCAGCGACCGTGCGGAAGAGACAGGATCATTTCGCATAGCGCACCAGCAAGTCATTGCCGGGGAGATGCGGCTCCCCCCTGAAATTTTCCGCATTGGCGAAGCGCGTCGCACAGGTGGCCAGCCGCTTGTCGCACCCTTCGACGAGTTCGACCATCGCTCCGGACAGGGGCAAAAAGGGCGGCGGTTCGCGCAACGTCACCTGCAGTCCCGAAGAGGCGGTGATCGCACTCGACAGTCCAGCATTGGCCCCGTCGAGCCAGCGCAGCGCGCCGAAACTACAATCGCCGGGCGCATTGTCCACGGTCACGACGGCGCCAATCGCCGAAACGACGCGCGCAACCGCCCGTCGTCCCGACATGTCGACCCGACACCGCCAATCGCCCAGTTCGGCGCGGCATTCGGGCGAAGTTTCCTCAACCACCGGCGCGTCGAGCAAGGCGGACGGCCCGCGCAATTCGGCCGAGAATGAGCGGCCGTCGCTTTCAACGCTGCCCAGTTCGCCGCGCGCAAGGAACAGCGGATTGTCCCCGGGATCGGCCCAGTTGACCGCCGTCACGCGCAGCCGCGCCCCGTCCCAGCGGCCCGCGAGCAGATCGGACTCGGTGATCAGGCTGCTGGTCAGCGCGCCCGACAAGTCCATCGTCCCGGTATCGAGGCTGTCACGCCGCTCGATAGCGGATGGCACCATCCCGGGCGCCGCGCGATAAACCAGCCCGTCGAGAACAAGGTCGCGGTCATGGCTGGTAAAGCCCAGCACCACCCCGTCGCGCCGTTCGAGCCGCCAGCAAAAGGCGAGGCTGGTCAGATCGTTCTTGAACCAGTCGGTCACAGTTCAGCCCTCGCGGATTTCGATAAGCGGCACCGACGGCACGTCGCCCGCCTGCCACTGCCCGGCGTCAACCGTCAGGCTGTCTTCGGCGAAGCGGACAGGAACGTCGAAATGGAATCCCGCGGCCACGACCGCGCCGAGAGGCGGGGCCGCCGCGAAGTTGACAATGCCGCCGTCGCCCAGCGTCCAGTTGGTCACGGCCTGCCCGGCCGCTGCAACGAGCACCGAACCGGGCTCCGGGCGAGTGATCCGCCGCTGTTCGGCTTCGGCGCCTTCGCCATAGGTTTTGATGAGCGGGAATGCGGTGCGGACTCCGTCGCCCGTGCCCAGCACCTGGTCGAGCGCGGTCGGTGCCCCCGTCATCCTCTGCGACGAATGGTCGAGCGGATCGCGGAAGCGGAAACCGCGAGCCGCTCCCCGCCGCGCCCGGAAGAAGCCGATCAAAGTCTGGAGATCGGCCTCGGAGCGAACCCCGGGCCCCGCATCGAAGCGCAGCCGCCCGCTCGCCCAGTCCATGTTGCGCTGCTCATGGCCGGAAGCCGTGGTGACGATGGCGGTCGAAAATCCCGGCACCACGGTCGCCGCGCGGCCGATCGCCAAGGGAAAGGATACATCGTCAAAAGCCTGCACATCATCCTCCTCAAGGCTGAAAAGCGTGAAGCCGTCGCGCGCGACTTGCGGCAGCGCCCAGATGAACGCCTCGGCAACGCCGCGCGCCTTGCCGACCCGCGCCGCCGCCTCGATCAGCGGCCATTGGGCGGTGTCGGCAGGCGCCTGGACGAAGCCCGAAAAATAATGCTGGCGCGACGGCGGATAGCCAAGCCGGGCGGTCATCAGCGCCGCCCCCGCGGAACTCGCCGCGACATTGCCGCCGGTCACCCATTCATAATCCTCGAGCTGGAGGATATCGAATGCGGGAGATGCCCATTCGGCAGGCACATTGGCACGCCTGATTTCCGGCGCGGCCGCGTCGAGTACCGTCGGCATATAGACAAGGATCATCGCCTCGCAGCCCGGCTGATCGGACCGGACGGCGGCGACGAGCGCGGTCGTTGAAGCCGCGAGCACTGCACCTGCATCATCGAGCAGCGCTTTCTGCGCTGCCGTCAGCGCAGCGGAGCGAACGGTCGGAATCTCGACCGGCGCTCCGCCGAGCGCGGCCCGCGCTGCTGCGTCATAAAGGCAGGGCCGCCCGTCGGGCAGCACCCACCACCAGGGCTCGCCGACCTGAAAGCGCGGCGCATGTCCGGCCGACGCTGCAATAAAGACAAAGGCGCGCGCAACGGCCTGCAAATATCCCATCGCAGCCGAATGCGCGGGTGAGAGCAACACCGAGGGCGGACTGTAGCCGGTACGCGCCGGATCGCCATTCCACGCTCGCTGCTTCCAGTCATTGTAGCAATGCGCATCGAACAGCTCGTAGGAGAGCGACATGATCAGCCGATAGCCGAGCGCCTTCGACCGCGCGGCGAAATCGGCATGCCAGGCCGCGCACGGCGCATTGAGCGTCCCGCCCGCAAGGCTGATATAATAGCCACCATAAAGCGCCTCGAGCCGAAAATAATGGCTCATCCCGACATAATGGTCGAGACTCCCTCGATAACCCAATTGGAACATATTGCGCAGTAAGCGCGCGGGCGTCTGGTTATAAGCATCGTCATAGCCGGTGGCGATCGAAAAGCCGTGCGGCGGGACGATCACGTCGCCGATCGCCAGCACTGAGCCCGGCCCGTCACAGGCGAGCCCGCTCAGCGTGACGTGGCCCTCCACGGCCGCAGGCAATGGTGCATCGGCATTGTCGAAGCCCGGCGGAACCAGCGAGACGAACATCCGGTCGATATCGCCCGCCCACACCGGATCGGCTTCAAACGGAAGCAGGAAGCCCCCTTTCAGCGCATCGAAATCGAGCGTGATCGTAGCGTCGGTCGGTGCGCCCTTGGCATAGTTCCACAACCGGACATACCAGCCGCGCGGATGCCCAGCGGCATCGCGTCCCTCGATCGTGAGCGTCGGTCCGTTGACGGCATCGAGCGGCATGATGCCAGCGGACTGCCAGCGGAATTTCAGCACGCATCCACGGAAATCGCGGCTGGTTTCATAGGCCAGCAGCGGATGGTCGAACCGGTCCTCCGCTTCCCAGATGAGCCCGGCCAGGTCGTTCGCCTTGTAGAAGACGGTATCGACCCGGAGCGATTGCGCCCCGGTTGTCGTGACCGAGGCCATCATCGGGCGCGGAAAATCGACCGTCCAGAAACGCGGGTCGAACCGCTTGACGAACCCGGTGCGAAGGGCGGCGCCACGCTTTGCAAGGCTATGGCCCATTGCTCAATCCTCGCGCGCCAGCGACATGCGCACGGCGCGCGCCACCTGGCGGCTCGAGCGCGCGAGCATGTCGGGCGCGGCCCCGGCAGGGGCATTGATCGCAATCGCAATCCGCACGTCGCGCGGCGCGGAGCCTGCAATGGGGGCGATCGAACCGCTCCCCGTCGGCACGAACACTTCGGGCCCGCGCTCACCGACCATATAAGCGCGGCCGGGCGAAACCGGCCCACCGGTCGCACGGCCCGGCAGGCCGAATACAGAGCCCAGCACTGAAGTTGCAGCAGAAAGCAGGCCGCCGCCCGACCCCCCACCACCGATCGCCCCGATCCCGGAACGTATGGCGGAAGCAGCAATCTCTCCGGTCACCTGCAGCGCGATTCGCTTCAGGTCCTCGAAGCCCAACTTCCCGGTCTTGAGCGCGCGAGTCAGCGACGTTTCGAGCAATTGCCCGGCCCGCTCGACCCCCGCGCCGAACGGGCCGTCGAGCGTGGCCTTCATGTTCTGCACGTCGCGCGAAAAGCCCTGCGTGTCGGCGCGGACCGAAACGACCAGCCGTTCGATTTCCTCATCCATCGGGATATTTCTCCTTCAGCCGTTCGAGCAGCGCGCGATCGGCGCGATCGCTTTCGGGCGGCGCGTGACCTTCGATGATCGCGGCCAGTTCGGCGGGGGTTGCGTTCCAGAAGTCCTGCGGGCGCCAGCCGAGCAGAACGCCCGCCAGCCCCGCCAGCCGTCTTGCGGTGCGCCTGAAGCTCATCGTCCGGCCAATATCTGCTCGATGAGCATCTTGAGGGCGGGGGTCACGGCAGCGAGACCCGCCTTGGCGACCGCTTCGCCCAGCTCCTCGCGCGTAAGGCCGGTCTCGTCCTGAAGACAATGCCAGAACAGCCCGACCATTTCGGAGAGCTTGAGGCTTCCCGCCGCCGCCCGCTCGACAAGCGCGAACAGCGACCCCAGCTCCTCTTCGGCCGCAACCAGCGCGCCGAAGGTTGGGCGCAGGATCCAGTCGAACAGCCGCGTTTCACCCCGCGCCGGGTTTGCCGCGGCGCTCACAGCGGCACCACCGCGCCGGAGCTTTCGAGCGCCATTGCGTAGGATCGTTCGCCGTTGAAATCCCCGGCATAGTCGAGCCGCGCGACCAGGAACTTGCCGCGCAGCCGCTCACCCGATTCGAACGACAGCTCATAATCGTCGAGCGTGCCCGCAAGGGCACTGGCCTTGATCCGCATCTCGGCCGCCGAGCCCGTGAAGACCCCCGCGCCCGAGACCGAGACCGATCGCACTCCCGCGCCCGAAAGCAGCTCGCGCCACCCGGCGGAGTCCTTGTTGGTAACGACGACTGCATCGCCGTTGATCGCAAGCTGCGTCGTCCGCAGCCCGGCAACCGTGCTGTAAGCGGGCGCAGCCGCCCCGTCGCCGACCTTCAACAGGAAGGCACTTCCTTTTTCCGCTGCCATTTTCTTCTCCTCATTCAGTTGCCATCACTCGTATCCGATGCTCGACCAGCCCTGCCCAGGGCCCGGCCGGGTCGCGCACGATGAGCGAGCGGGCGAACGCCACGCTCGCCACCCGCCAACCATCGAGATCGCGTTCAATGCCCGCCACGGCCTGTTCGACATCGTGCATCAGGCCGTAGAGCCTGGCGGGTTCCTCGCCGTCGTCCCAGACCGTCAGTGCAGCGCGGATTTCGCGGCCCGGTGCGGTCTTGGTGCTCCAGTCGCTGCCGCTGCCGTCGCTGATCGCGATATAGGGAAAGGCGGCGCGAGCCGGCGGGCCGTCATAGACGCCCGAAACCCCGGCCATCACAGGCGCGGAATTGCGCAGCGCATCGGCAATCGCGGCCTGGACGGCCATCGCCGCGCTGCTCATCGCCCAATCCCGCGCAGCCGTGGATCGTCGAGCATCCGCCGCCGCAGACCGCGCCCCGAAAGCGTAAGCCCGTCTTCACCGGTTTCGACCTTTACGTCGGGCGGAAGCACAGCCTCGCGCGCCAGCCGCGCAATTACTGCCAGCACGGCCGCCTGCCCCGCGCGTTCGGCGCGGGCCCTTAATCGTTCGAACATCAACGCATCTCCTCACAGGTCAGGATCATCTTTGCCGGTTCGCGCGGATCGCTCAGGACCGACCGCACCGCGAGGAAGCGGCTGCGCCAGACCAGTCGCGTTTCGGGGCCGATCCCTTCGCGCTTGCGCATCGTCACTTGCCAGCGCGGCAGTGCCGAAAGCGCATCGGCTTCCGTCAGGCCCGCAGGGAAGAGCGGCGCCACCGCCGCCCAGGCCACGCCATCATAGGTGTAGCCGCGCTTCGCGCCCGCCAGCACGTCGCGCTCGGCCCGGCGCTGCTCGATCGAAACACGCTCCTTCAGCGTTCCGGAAAGCTCGCCGCTCATGACAGCCGCATCCGGCGCCAGGGGCCAATGAGCGCCGCAACCGCCGCGGGCGGACCATTGTCATCGGCCGCATCGCGATAGGCATAAAGATGCCCCGCAAGCCGGAGCACGGCGAGCCGCAGCGGCTCGGGAACATCGTCCCACCCCGCCGCCAGCCCGGCATCGACAGTCACGTCGATCCGCACGGCAGCGCCGGGTTGCGTCACGCGCACCCAGCCGTCACCGCTGCCGTCAACGTCAAGCGCATAAGCCTCGACCGGCAGCACAAATGCGGCACCTTCGGTGGGCAGGCCGGTAACCGCCGTGATGGCATGAACCGGCGTGACGCCCACCCTTTGCCAGGCGCACGAAGCCGCCAGCCGGTCGACGCCCTCGCGGCGAAGCACGAGAATATTGGTGACCGCTTCGACGTGGCGGATCGCAGCCGCCAGCACATTGGCAAGAAGCGCGTCCTCCAGATCGTTCTCGATCCGCAAATAGGCCTTGGCCGCAAGAACGGCGTCCGCCGCGATCGGCGGCGGGGTAAGACTGAGCATTTTCTGGGTATCCTTGAAGGCGTGCCGCGATCGTCATTCCGGCAGGTGAGGGGCGGGCCGGTCACGGGACATTTATCCCCGCTGACGCTTGCGCCCGCCCCTCGCTCGGTCAGGCGGCCGAGAATTTCAGCAGCTTGATGCTTTCGGAGTTCGAGACGCACCCGCCCAGCCGCTTGGTCGCGTAGAACTGGACATAGGGCTTGTTCGAATAGGGATCGCGCAGGATCCGTGTTTCGGTCCGCTCGGCGATCAGGTAGCCCGCCCTGAAATTGCCGAAGGCGATCGACAGGCTGTTATTCGCAATGTCGGGCATGTCTTCGGCTTCGACCACCGGATAGCCGAGCAGCGTGTCGGGCTGGCCCGAAACGAGCCCCGCCTGCCAGAGAAAGGCGCCGTCGCTGGTCTTGAACTTGCGGATCGCCGCCAGCGTCGCCGAATTCATCACCCAGGCCGCACCCTGCCGGTAAGGCGCGCGCAGCGTGTGCACGAGTTCGACCAGCTTGTCCTGCGGGCTCGCCGAAAACGCGCCGAGCGTGCCGGTCGGCACATATTGGAGCGTCCCGAACGCGCGGACCGTATCCGCCGTCGCCGCCACCGGCGACTGGAGGAACCCCTTGGGCTGATTGACGCCCGAGCCGTTGACGAACGCCGTCCCTTCGGCCTTGGCGAATTCGGTCGCAATCTCCGCTGCAAGCCATGCCTCGACATCGAACTGCGCATCGTCGAGCATGGCCTGCGTCGCCGAGGGCTTGGCATAAAGATCGCCGAAGCTCGGGACGATCTCGTTGAAAACGGGTGTATCGGTATCGGGCCGGACGGCATCTTCCGCCGCCCAGCCCGAAGCAACGCCGCCCGACGTCACCAGCTTGCGATAGCCGGCACTGCCGACCTGCACCACATTGGCAATGCCGCGAATGGGCGAGATCGATTTGAGCGTCGCGTCGATCGCCGCGTCGATGTCTTTCGGGATGGCATAGCCGCCATCTGCGGGCACGACGCCCGAAAAGCTCTTCAGCTCAAGTTCGGCGCCACGGCGCAAATAGCCGTCGACAAATGTCGATCGCGCCGCATCGCCGCCCGAAAGGACGGGCCGCTCGACCGCGACGGCACCGGCCTCGATCTCCGCAAAGCTCTCCTCGAGCGATCCGGCCTTCACTTCATAATCCATGGTCTTCTCCTTCTTGGTTGTTTTCAACCGCGTGCACCCGCGCGAGCGGCTGCATCGGGTGTGCGACAAGGCTCACCTCGATCAGCTCAAGGTCGGTCAATTCCCTGAAAGCCCCTTTCCGGGCGGCACGGACGCGGTAGCCGAACGACAGCCCCTGCCCCGGCGCGACGGCCCGGCCGTCGGCCAGCCGGCCGATGACCCTCAGCCCGCGCCCGTCCTCTCCCAACGTTTCGATCGTGCCGATCCGCTGCCCCGTGTCGTGCTGCCAGAAGAGCGGAACGCCGCGCGCAGGAGCGCGGGCAAAGGCGCCCTTGCGGACAATGTCTCCGCCGCTGTCCGGCCGGTCGAAGACTGCAGCATAGCCAGCGAACCTCATTGGTCGGCCAGCCCCGGCAGCCCGAACTTCACCGCAGCCCCGACCAGCAGCATCGCCAGTGCCCCCCGCACCAGCCAGCCGATCAGCGCCCGGCCCGCCGTCACCTTGGCATCGCGCCAGGCCGAAAGCAGTTCGCGCAGCTCTTCCATGTCCTTGCGCGCCCGGTCATCCTCAAGGCCAAGCGCACGCAGCGCCCGCGCGGCCCCCAGTTCGCAGGCCTCTTCGATCAGCGCGCGCAGCGTCAAAAGGTCGGCGCCATGCGCCTCCGCCTGCGCGGTCAATTGTATCAGCATCGTTGAATCGCTCATGATGTGCGCTCCGGACAAAGAAAAAGCCGCCCGAAGGCGGCTCTGTGGTAAAATGTGCATGGGCAGGTCAGCCAGGATGGCGGCCCTTGATCGCGGGCTTTTCAGTCACCCCCCGAAAAGCTCGTCAAACGACCGGCACTGTTCCTGATGGGCCAGTTTCTTTGCGGCTTTGAAGACGACCGCTGGCCGCAGCCTTAGTGCGGCCAATACCCGTTCGAAGCGGTCCTGCGCCCATATTCCTCCCAAAGCCGGACTGACAATCCGCAGCGCCCTACGGCCTGCAACTAGCTCGGCATTGTTTGCAAGCCGGTAGCCGCGCGCAGACCGCATCCGGAAAACTTCAACATCATATTACCGGGTCAATCCGCGCGCCGCCTCGACAAGCAACAGGATATGGCGTTCCCCCGCGAACTCCGTGTATCAACGATATATCGGACACGGTATTGACGAGCCTTGGGGTCTTGGAACCTGAACCGGCTGTGCGAAAGACAATAAAGGCTGGCTGTCACATCCGAAACATCATTTGTCGGCGAAGCGGTGGCAGCACTCGCAATGAGCAGTGCAGCTGACAAAAAAGAAACCTGTCTTATCATGTGTCGAGCCCGCCAAACTAACGCCCGGAGTATCTCGTAAAGCGGCACGACCCTGCTGCAAAGCCGTCAAGATGCGCAGCCAGCGTGGCCGTGCTATGGTAACGCCGCGTCTTTAGATCAAAGGTTTCATACTCGTCCTTGGTCTTGACGAAAGTTACGATCCGGCGCGTCGTGGAGGCAATTTTCATCCTATATTCGTGTTTCGGAAATACGTCGGTGTAGGTCCCCGCGTTCAGGTTAATCCGGTAGCGGAAATCATAAGCCCAGCTGTCTGGCATGCCATACCCATATCCCTCCAGTTCTGGGTGATACGCCCTGTAGACATGGCCGCTGACCGAACAGATAATGTCGAACTTCCTGACGTGCCTTGGTGCTTTGGCATAGGCGGTGCCGCTATTTGCCATGATGCCAGCCAACCCGATAACCGCGAATGCCAGCGAATACCGTGTCTCATGGCTTTTTGCGCCGGACTTACCGAGCCGGAGGCCGCTTAGCCGGCACTTGAACGAAGAAATGATTTTGCATGTTTCGCTTCGAGCTACTGACATAGGCTGAGTCGACCAATATTCCACTCTCGAGGCCCGTTCTGAAGTACCCTTTTAGTGTACCCGGATTGCCTCGTTTGTAGACGCTTGATGCAACGAAAAAAGTTGCGCCACCTGTGGGATCGGCAATCTTGCCCTTCAAGATGCCGTCAGCCACGGCCAGGGCGCGCTTCCACCCCTCCAACTTCGCGCCGGTGAGCTTTTCCGGATTGGCGGTTTCCTGCCACAGCGTACTGCCTCCCTTCGGGCCACCGCCGACCTCTAGCGGCTGGAACTGTTTTCGTTTGTTGACGACCGCATCGAGCGTCGAACCAAATTGTCGTTCTCCGACCCGGTTGACAGTGGTCCAGCCAATGGCCGCGAAATCCTCGGGATTTGAAAGGCTCTCGGCATAGATGACCCTCGCAAGCAGCGTCGCGTCTTCGGCTTTGGGCGTGTATCCCTTGCCGTTCACCCCGGCAGATCGAGAGGACGCGGTCGGTCGGTTGACGATCATTCGTCCATCAGCGGTTCTTGCCGCCCCCTGAGGTAGTTTGGGCTTTTTCGGGCGTTCGGCCATCGACGTATCGGGTTTGTTGATCATCCCGGCGGCGCCTGGCGATCGCACGCCGCCGTCTGCAAATGTGAACTGACCATTGTCCGGATCGTGCCGGGGGTTGAACTTGGTCTCCATCTCGCTGCCCATGTCAGGCACGGCAGGCCTGTCCTCAGGAGGCGCAATCGGCTCCAGCCCGACCATCGTGCGTTTCTCGTTCACGGTGATGAAATCCGCGGCCGTCAGTTGCTGCCACAGCCGCTCCCGGTCTTCCGAGAGCGCCGACACATGGTCGAGATCGACGGACAGTTTCAGCCCGGCAAACCAGGGCGAAAGCCCTTCGGCCAGCGCATCGAGGATCTTGCCCGCCAAGGGCAGAATGGCCTGCCGCCACAGGGCCTTGTTGGCTTCGCGATAATTCGCATAGGTCGCATCGCCCGGCAGGCCGAGCAGGACCGATGGCACGCCGAACGCCAGTGCAATTTCGCGCGCGGCGGCGGCCTTCAGTCCGGCAAAATCCATGTCTGCGGGCGAAAGCGACATCGCTTGCCAGCGCAGCCCCCCTTCGAGCAGCATCGGCCGCCCGGCGTTCGCGGCGCCCGCAAAACTCTCTTCCATTTCGCGCCGCAGCCGCGTGAACTGGTCGGCGGTCAGCGTCTCGTTCCCTTCGGCAACCAGCGCGCCCGAGGGCCGCGCCGCATTGTCGAGCAACGCCTTGTTCCACCGCGTCGCGGCATTGTGCGCGGCCATCGCCCCTGCCGCCGCGTCGAGACAACCGAGCCCGTAATGATCATCGAGCGGATGGTGCGTCCGGATGTGGATCACCCGGTCGCTCGCAAGCCGCGTCGTTGCGGCCCCGGCGCGATAGACGAACGCCATCGGCCAGCCGCGCGGGTCCGGTTCCACGCTCACGCGCTCAGGTCGGAGCGCGAACAGTTCGGCCGGTGCGCCATCAGGCCCGGCCAACAGTTCGACATAGGCATTGCCGTGCAGCAGCAACTGCATCGCCACGGTCTCGAGCAAGGATTGCCCGCCGCTGGTCGCTGCAACGAGCGCCAGCGCCTTGGGATCGGACACGACCAGCGGCGCGGACGCCACCCCTTCCGCCACCAGCCGCACCGCGCGCTGCGCGACGGCATTGCCAAGATAAAGCTCGCGCAGCTGCGCCTCATAGGAGCGCGGCCAATCGACCGAGCCCCAGGTCGAAAACCCATGCGAAAGCACCGGACGCGCCACCGCGCGCCCGGCCGATTTCCAGCCGAACAATTTCATGGCTTACTCCATGGCGCCTGAAGCTGCCTGCGGAGCGGCTGTCGTCGCAGCCGCCAGGCCGGAGCCGAATATCAATGCCGCGACCTGCCCCGCCCTGCCGATCGCGTCGACCAGCTCCGCGGGCGCGCCCACCGCAATCGCGACGGTCGCAAGGCCGGCATAGGTGGATTTTTCAGACAAGCGGCGTCCTGCCCAGCGGGCAATCTTCTTGAATGACATGGCATTTTCCTTTTTTTGAAATCCGCCGGGCAAGGGTCAGACGACCCGCACGCGCGGACCGCCCGGCCTTTTTCCCAACATCAGCTCGGTCAGCGCCCAGACGAGTGCGTCCGCCCGGTCGGGGGAGCGGCCGGGGCCCTCATAGGCACCGCCTGCGATCAGGCCGCACAATTCATCCTCGAGCGCCGGGAAAGCTCCGGCATGGTGCACCCGGTGCTTCTCGTAGAGCGCGGCCACCGGCTCGGCTCGGGGCACCTTGCCCCGGCTCGCATGGACGAGCCGCACCGGCATCGACACATCGGCGGCGCGGAGCACGCTTTCGACCATTTCCCCGCCATTATTCTTCTCGGCCACCACCCGGTCGGCTTGCCAGCGCGCCGCTGCCGCCGCCACGGCCCCAGCCCAGCCTTCGGGCGAGCGGCCCGAAACGCTTGCATCCTCCAGCACCCAGCCCTTGCCCGCCGCGCACAACCCGACCACAACGATCCCGCAGGCATCGCCGTCGCTGCTCGCAGGCGGATCGACCCCGATCACGACCCTGACAAGGTCTGGCATCAAGCCTGTCCGGCACGCTTCCAGCCGGTCGCGCGTCCACAGCGCGCCTTCGGCATCCTCGATCAATTCGCCGTCCAGCTCCTGCCGGCCGATCCGCCTGCCGCCATATTCGGCCTGCATCGCCCGGATATAGGCAAGCGGCAGGTTCGCCGCATTATCGAGCGTCCGCCCCATGGTCCGCCGGACATCGGCCGCGGCATGAAGCCGCTTGAGCAGCGGCACCGGGCGCGGCGTCGTCGTGGCCATCGCCTGTGGCTGCGCACCCAGCCGCATCCCCATCATCAGATTGTCCCAGGCCGGTATCCCATGGGGCCATTTGGCAATCTCGTCGGCCCAGACGAGATGGTGCTGCGGCCCGCGCAGCGAATCCGGCTCGGCCGCTGAATAGATCCGCGCCTCCGCGCCATTTTCCCAGCACAGCCGCCTGAGCGACGGTTCCCACCGGACCGGCACGCCGTTGGCCGCACAGGCAAGAAGCCCGCTTTCGCCCTCGACCATAACGCTGCGCGCCTCAACGATCGTTGCCCCGACGAGCGCAATGCGCAGCTGCCCGTCCGCTTCGGCCCGCTCACGCACCCATTCGGCGCCCATCCGCGTCTTGCCGAAGCCGCGGCCCGCCATCACCAGCCAGATCCGCCAGTCGCCTACGGGCTCGGCCTGCGCCGCCAGCCGCCAGAAGCGCCATGAATGAAGCGCCTCTTCGAGATCGGATGCCTTCCAGCGCCTGACCAGGTCCGCCGCCCGTTCGAGCGGCATCCGCGCAAGCTCTTCAGCCGCCTGCCGCATTGTCCGCCTTTGCAGCCTCGATCCGCTGGTGCATCAGCGCGATGCGATCCATGATCCGCGCCTTCGATTGTGCGGTATCGACCTTGCGCGACAATGGCATCATGCCCTTCACCGCCGGGCGGTGCTGCGCAAGCAGGCTCAGCCCCAGCCGATGCCGCGCCGCCTCGCGCTTCAACGCATCGGGATCGGTCGTTCCGCGTGCTTTTCCAAGCGCCGCTTCGAGCAGCGAGGCTTCGAGCCGCGCATAGCCTTCAGCCAGCGCCTCGCCCCATTCGCAGCGAAATTCAGGGGATTTGAGCCGCAACGCATAAACGCTTGAGACCGGCATCCCGGCCTCGCGGGCAGAGGCCGCGACATTGGCCGTCTCGGCGAGCTTCGCAAGGAACGCCGCACGCACCGCCTTCGTCCAGCCGCTCCGCTTCGGCTTCGGCTTCTGCCCCTTTGCTGCCATCCTCAAATCCTTTCGACACGAAAAAGGCCGCAAAGGCGTTCCCGCCCGCGGCCTGTCGCAGCGCCCCAGCTGCGAATCACATTTTTCCATTGAACACTTTTTAGTCAAAACAGCGTGACGATGTCAATAAAATAATTCCAAATAGGAGATTTATAGGAAATAAATAGGATTTCGTTCACCGAAATCACCATCTTCTTCGCGCCTTCGCGTCTTCGCGCGAGCCCAATATCCTTAATGCGCGCGAAGACGCGAAGGCGCGAAGATTCCGGTGATCAACATTGGAATATCCCCGGCAACCCTGTTATCGGACCGGCGAACAGACTCCCAAATCCGAAAGCCCGATTCATGAAATTCTTCGTCGATACCGCCGATACCAAGGACATTGCCGAACTCGCTGCAACCGGCCTGCTCGATGGCGTCACCACCAACCCGTCGCTGATCCACAAATCGGGGCGCGACTTCATGGACGTGACGAAGGAAATTTGCGGGCTGGTGAAAGGGCCGGTCTCCGCCGAAGTCGTCGCGCTCGATCATGAGACGATGATGAAAGAGGCGGAAATCCTCCGCAAGATCGCGGACAATGTCTGCATCAAGGTGCCGCTGACGATCGACGGCCTCAAGACCTGCAAGAAATTGCGGGCCGATGGGACGATGGTCAATGTCACGCTCTGCTTTTCGGCCAACCAGGCGCTGCTCGCGGCAAAAGCGGGCGCGAGCTTCATTTCGCCGTTCGTCGGCCGTCACGACGATAATGGCTTCGACGGGATGCAGCTCATTTCGGACATCCGCCTGATCTATGACAATTATGATTTCGAGACTGAAATCCTTGTGGCCTCTGTCCGTCATCCGATCCACGTTCTCGAATCCGCGAAAATCGGCGCCGATGTGATGACCGCGCCGCCGGCCGTCATCCGGTCGCTTTTCAATCACGTCCTCACCGACAAGGGCATTGCCGGCTTCCTCGCCGATTGGGAAAAGACGGGGCAGAAGATCGGGTGAACGGCGCGGCGCTGATCGGCGCCTGGAGCGACCATCTCCGCCAGGAGCGGCGGCGCTCGCTCCACACGGTCCGCGCCTATGTGGCAACCGCCGAGCGGCTGCTCGGTTTCCTCAGCGATCATCAGGGCGGGCCACCGCAGCTTGATGCGCTCGAAGCCGCCGATCTCCGCGCCTTCCTCGCCCGGCGGCGGATGGACGGGCTGGGCAATGCCAGCGCCGCGCGCGAATTGTCTGCGGTCAGGGGGTTCCTCGCCTTTGCGGGCGGAGAAGAGGCCGTGCCGCGGCTGAAAGGTCCAAGGGTCAAGAAGGGCCTGCCGCGCGCCATTTCGCCTGCCGAGGCTGTGTCGCTTGCCGAAGATGTTTCGGGCCAGGCAACCGATGCCTGGATCGGCGCGCGCGACTGGGCGATCCTGCTCCTGCTCTATGGCGCCGGCCTGCGCATCAGCGAAGCGCTCGGCCTGACCGGAAGTATCCTCCCCCTCGAACGCGTCCTGCGCGTGACCGGCAAGCGCGACAAGACCCGGATCGTCCCGCTGCTCGCGCCGGTTGCCGATGCGATCAACGCCTATGTCGCGCTTTGCCCGCACGGCGCCGAAAAAGATCAGCCGCTCTTTCGCGGGAGCCGGGGCGGTCCGCTCAACCCGGCGATCATCCGCCGCTCGGTGCAGGCGGCACGCGTCAGGCTCGGGTTGGGCGAGCGGACGACACCGCACGCGCTCCGGCACAGCTTCGCCACTCATTTGCTCGCGGGCGGCGCCGATCTTCGCAGTCTTCAGGAATTATTGGGCCATGCCAGCCTCAGCTCGACCCAGATCTACACCTCGGTCGATGCTGCCTATCTGCTCGACGTCTACAGGAACGCCCACCCCCGGGCGTAGTCGCCTAGTGGCTGTGCCCTGACGACGGATAGACGAACTGCCGCAGCGGCCCGGTCCGGTCGAACGGCGCCCAGGTTCCTTCTTCCTGCGCCAGCCGGTCGGCAATCGCATAGAGCACGACCGGGTTGACGCCGAGCCCGCAATGGCTGCCATAGACCCGGATATTGTCGGTCAAGGAATCTTCGGGCTCAAGGCAGTTCCGCCAGGCGACGATGCCGTCTTCCTTGCTGAAAATGGCGGTTGAGGGAACCGGCGGCGGCAAATGGCTTTCGCGCAACTGTTCATCGACACCCGGATCGTCGAGCCGGTGGCCGGTCATCTGCTGATAGGCGCGCCAGGCGTTGGTCGATCGCGGATTGCCGACGATCGGCGATCCCAGCGTGATGATCTGGCGGACCAGGTCCGGGCGGCGGCGCGAAAGCTGCCGCGCCATCATGCCGCCAAGGCTCCAGCCGACAAGGCTGACCTTGAGTCCTGTCGCTTCATGGATTTCATCGAGCCGCGCGATCAGATGCTCGCCTTCGTCGCCGATCGCCTTGGGCCCCAGATTGCGGCCAAGGTTCCAGGTGTGCGCATCATAGCCCATCCGGGTCAGGAAACGCCGGAGCAGCGAGGTCGAACGATCGGTTGTGATAAATCCGGGCAGGACAAGCACCGGATGCCCATCCCCACGCGGCGCCATGGCCAGCAAGGGCGCGGCCATCGGCACCGATCCAAGCTCCAAAATCGCGCGTACTGGCTCGGTCAGCGCGAGAAACAGGGACGGCGGTGCGACTCTATCTGTATGATTTTCCTGCATTATTTATAGTTTCCCTCTCCGGAACCACCATGCTGCTTGGTTTTGGGGCGCCGTGCAAGCTTTTTAGATAGTGAATCGAAACGGACCGAACGTCCGCGCCAAGAGAGAAGAACGCCGGACTCAGTTGCCGGCCAGCGCGGCTTTCAGCAATTTGGGATTGTAGAGCGATTGCCGCTCCGTCCGGATCAGCGGCTCGGCCCAGCGCCGCGTCGCCGCCCAGCGTTGCTGCACAGCCTCGGCGATTTCCACCATATCGCCGCCGTCGCGCAACTGCTGCTGGATCTGTGCAAGGGCAAGGCCGGCCTCTTCGAGCGCAGCGCGCGGCTCTTCCAGGCCGGCCCCCTGGTAGCGGGCATCGATCCCGCCCAGTGTCGATCGTGCGCCCCTCAGCATCGCGATCGCCGTCTCGGAATCATGATCGACCAGCGCCGTTTCCGCAGCCCCGAGCGCGACGAAATAATCGACCAGCGCATTGGCCAGCGCATAGGGCTGATCCTGGCGCGACGGACAATTCTTGGGGTCGAGCGCGCGGACATAGCTGGCCAGCCCCTTGAGCACGACGGGCGAAGGCGGCTCTCCGTCGAACTCCTCGACAATGAGCCCGCGGATGAACGTCTCGAGCCCGCGTTCATCGACGCGCGAAACCTTGGGCATGGCGAAGGTCAGGTCCGGGATCGGCTTGGGGTTGCTCACGCCGTCGCCGCGATGCGAACTCATCAGCGAAGAGGTGACGTCGGCCGTGCCCGGTGTGCCTGACAGGCCGGGAAACTGGAAGCCGGGATTATTGCGCCCGCCGCGATGACAGCTCATGCAGCTGAGCCCGGCCCTTGCCGCCTGCCCGCCAAGCAGCATCGGATCGCGGAACGCGACTGTCCCATAGACCAGCGAGACAATGTCGGGCGAGTCTTCGGGCACGCATTCCTCGGGCCGGGTCGTCAGCAGATGGAGCCGCTCTGCGGGCACAAGCCAATTGGCTTCGCGGATCGGCAGCGGCGCACCGGCGCGCGCGCCACTGCAGGCGAGCAGGATCAGGGCAAGCGCCCTCAGGCCAAACCGGCTCAGGCCAAACCGGCTCAGGAATGCGGCGAGTGGCCTGCCGCGATCCAACGCCGCAATTCCTCCGCTTCTGCACAGCCGAACCGGCATTGTGTGTCGAGCGCGGCGAGCTTGAGCTTCGCGCCCACGAAATCTCCGCGTTCGACCATCAGTTCGCCATAATATTCGGTGGCACCACGATGGTTGGGCGCGACTGCCAGTGCCGCGAGATAATAGCTTTCAGCGACGTCGAAGCGTTTGAGCTTGCGATTGGCAAATCCCAGATAGGTCAGGATATCGGGGTGCGGCCCAAAGCTGGCCTGCGCCGATTTGAGCGCCGCGATCGCATCCTCATAGCGATGCTCGTTGATCAGGGCGACGGCATCGAGATAGAGCGCATCGCCCTTGGCGGCACTGGCGAAAAGCAGGCTCTGCCCGGGGGTCAACGAGGCTGTCGGCGCACCGGAAAGCGCGGCGTTGATTGCATCGATCGCTCCCTTCAGTTCGACAGCGGTCGAGCAGGTTTCGGCGCAGGCCGTCGCCTTGGTCTGGAGCGAGGCCAGCGTCGCTTCCGCATTGGGCTTGTCACCCAGTTTGGCATAGGTCACGCCCAGTTCGCGCCAGGCGCCGGTCATGTTCGGATCGATCTTCGTCGCCTTTTCGAGGAACTTCTTCGCGCCTTTCCAGTCGCCCAGCCCTTCGCGGGACAAGCCGGCAAGATAGTTGGTGTTGGCATCGCGCGGGGCGCTCATCAGGACATGATCGAATGCGGTCTTCGCGGCCTTGAAGTCCTGCGCCTGAAGCGCGGCCGTACCCTTCGAATATTCGGCGACCGGATCATATTGCGGCGCGCTCTCGCTGGGGAAGCTGCCGCCTCCACCTCCGCCTCCCCCGCCGCCCGAAGCGAAAAGCGGGCCGGCCGTCGCCAACGCAGCGATTACGGCCGATGAAAAAACCAGTTTACGCATGCCAACATCCTCCACCCTTGTTCCAAGGTATTTGAGGGATTCGTCCTATCGGGGAAAAAGGTTACGCCTCTTCGCCAAACGGGACAAGCCGGAGAAATGCGCAATCAGGGGCAGTTGCTCGCGGGCCCGGCAACCAGGTCGAGGCAGCGGCCGTCAATCTCGCTCGCGGGCACGTCGAGCCCGATCAGGCTGGCCAGTGTCGGCAGGATATCGACCGTTTCGACCGGATTGGGCTGTTCGAACCCGGCCATGCCCTTCCACCAGAACAGCATCGGCACCCGCCGGTCATAATCCCAGATGCTCCCGTGGGTCGCGGCGTAGCGGCCGCTGCCGTCGGGGATCGGAGTGACATAGGGCTTGAGGATCACATAGAAATCGCCCGAGCGCGCCTTGTCATAACTGGCCGCCGCGCGTTCGCGCAGTGTCCATTCGTTCGGCGGCGTGGTGGGCTTCGGCGTCGCGGCAATTTCGTCGGCGCTCAGCACGGCTTCGACCTGCGGACTCTGGAGCAGAAATTCGCGCGCCTTGGCCAGGATCGCGTCATGCTGAGCCTTGGGCAGGCCGTGCGCGATATAATAGTCACCGAAGGGCGAACCGTCGCCGGTGATGTAAAAGCCCTCAAGCTTCAACGCCTCGGTGACCTTTGCGTCGAGAACGCTTGGCGTCAGCCCCGCGTCGGCACGCTGCGCCGCGTTGAGCGCGCGCGTCCGGTTGCGTTCCGGCACGTCGTGCCCCCCGTGATCGGCGGTCAGCACGACGGCATAGGAAATCCCCCGCTTGTCGAGCGCGTCGAAAAAGGCCCCCAGCCGCACATCGGCCGCCATAAGCTGATTGCACATTTCGGGGCCCTCGGTCCCATAGGTATGGCCGACATAGTCAGTCGCCGAAAGGCCGACGATCAGGACATCGGTCGCATCGCCCTCGCCAAGCTTCATGTCGGCGGCCAACTGCGCCGCAATGGTAAGCGTCACGCTGTCGAGGCCGGGCGAGGCCGTGAAACCGGCGGCATTCCCCGGCTCGACATCGCCCGGCGCATTGCCCACGAATTTCGACGGGACGTCGGGATCGCCCGCTCGCGGCAGCGGCTTCAACTCGACCGGTTCGACCTTGGCGGCGCACAGCGGCGAAAGCGCCGGAGCGGGAATCCCGATCGTCAAGGCCTGGTCGATGGCGGCATTGGCTGCCACAACGGCAGCAGGTTCGGCCTTGCCCTTGTAGCTGATGAACTGGCGCTTACCGTTCCACCACCAGATTTCATCGGGCCCGTGCCCGGCCATCATGATCGCGGCGCGATCCTTGCCGGAGACCGAGACGACCCGCGACCGGGGGGAAACCTTCTTCAACCGGTCGCCAAGCGTCGGAACCTTCAAGTGGACGGGCGACTGGGTGTAATTGTCGGCGCTACTGCCCTCGACAGTCTCATCTTCGGCGCAATAGACTCGCTTGTCCGTCCGCCCGGCATCGAGATCGACCCAGTTGTTGGCGATGATCCCGGTCCGTGCCGGGTGCGATCCGGTCAGGATGGTCGAATGGCCGGGGCAAGTCTCCGTCGCGGCATGGCTTTGATAGCCTGCCGGGAAGACAGCCCCTTCGCTGAGCCGCTTGAGTCCGCCTGTAAAATGGCTTCGATACTCGGCAAACAGATCGGCCGAGAACTGGTCGATCGAGATCGTCACGATCAGCTTTGGCCTTGCGACGGCGGGAGCGGCGGGTGTGGTCGCGGCTGGTTTGGCCGCAGGCTTTTTTGCCTCGGCCGGAAAGCCGACCGTCGATAAGGCCAGCACTGCGCCGGCCAGAAGGAATTTCCTCACCCTGTAACTCCGCTTTGTGTTCAACCGAAACAGGCTATAGCGCCTCCCGGTATGCAACAAGGATTTTCGATGGACTGGCTCCGTTGCAGCCTGATGACACTGGTCGCGATGCTCGCCGCATTCGCAGCACCCGCATCGGCCCAGAATCATATCAAGGCCACGCTTGTCGCCGAAACCAGAGCGCCCGCTCCCGGCAAGCCGGTCACGATCGCGATCCGCATGCAGCCCGAACCGGGCTGGCACGGCTATTGGCAAAATCCTGGCGATGCCGGGCTGTCCGCACAATTGCACTGGACCTTGCCCAAGGGCGTGACGGTCAGCGCGCCGCGCTACCCCGTGCCCGAACGGCTGGTGATTGCGGACCTGATGAATCATGTCTTCAACGCCGAACATGCACTGCTGGTGACTTTGACCCCGCCCGCAGACCTTGCAAAAGGCACGGCGCTGCCGCTCCGCCTCGCGATCGACCGGCTGGCTTGCACAGATAAGATCTGCGTGCCCGAGCATGACGATCTGGCTCTCGACCTGGCTCTCGGCGATGGTGGCATCGCTGCGCCGGATCGCGCCCGGTTCGATCAATGGCGGATGAAGCTGCCACGCCCGCTGGGCAGCGAAGCACATTTCCAGGTCGACGGCGCGACGATCCGCATCGGCATCCCCTATCCCGCAAGCCGCCCCGTGCGCGATTCCTGGTTCTATGCGATCAGCGAAAATGCGATCGGCTATGCCGCACCCCAGAAGGTCAGCCGCGCAGGCGACATGCTGGTGATCGAAACCGCAAAGGCGGGCTATGGCTTTGCCAGCCCGAAAACGCTCGAAGGCGTGGTCTCGCTCGGCAAGGGAGAAGGGCTCGCCATCTCTGCAACGCCCGGACCGGTCGCAAAGGGCAGCGGCAATGCCGGGCTGCTTACGCTTGTCCTCGCGCTTGGCGGCGCGATCCTCGGCGGGCTGATCCTCAACGTCATGCCCTGCGTCTTTCCGGTCATCAGCCTGAAGGCGATCAGCCTCGCTCGCGCCGGAAGCACCGACGAAGGCGAAGCGAAACGCGAAGCGTTGGCCTATGCGGGCGGCGTGATCGCGACCTGCCTCGCGCTCGGCGGTGCCCTGCTGGCCTTGAGGGCAGGCGGAACCCAGGTCGGCTGGGCGTTCCAGCTGCAAGACCCGCGCGTGATTCTCTTCCTCGTTCTGCTGGCGAGCGCGATCACGCTCAACCTGCTCGGCCTGTTCCACCTGAAGAGCTATGGCGGGGGAGACGCACTCGCATCGAAAGGCGGAAGTACCGGGGCCTTCTGGACCGGCGTCCTCGCGGCCTTTGTCGCAACGCCGTGCACCGGACCGTTCATGGCGGCCGCCCTTGGCGCGGCGCTCATCCTTCCCGTGCCGGCCGCACTGGCAATCTTTGCCGGCCTCGGCCTTGGCCTTGCTTTGCCTTTCCTCGGGCTCGGCTTCATCCCTGCGCTACGCCGGATGGTCCCGAAACCCGGAGCCTGGATGGCAACGTTCCAGAAAATTCTTGCCATCCCTATGGCCCTGACCGTGGCCGCGCTCCTCTGGCTGCTTTGGCGGCAGACCGGCCAGACGGGCCTCAGGATCGGCATCGTCGGAGCCGCGCTGGTTGGGGTTCTTGGCTGGTTCGGCGGGCGCCGCCAACCACTCGGGGTCATGGCGCTGACCGGCTTTGCTGCCGTTTCGGCGGGGGCCGCCTATGCGATGCCGTTCCTCTTCACGCTCGCGCCCAGCCACACGGCCGTCATGGGCGCTGAGCCTTTCTCCGAAGCCCGCCTCGCCGCGCTCCGCACAGCCGACAAGCCGGTCTTCCTCTATTTCACGGCCGACTGGTGCCTGACCTGCAAGGTCAACGAAAAAGCAGCCATCGACCGCGCCGAAACCAAGGCGGCGTTCGAGAAAGCGGGCGTGACCGTGATGGTCGGAGACTGGACCAATGGCGATCCTGCAATCACGCGCTTCCTCGAAGCCCATGGCCGCTCGGGCGTTCCGCTCTATCTCTGGTACCCCAAAGGCGGCGGTGAGCCGACCGAACTGCCGCAAGTGCTGACGCCGGGGACGCTGACGGCGCTGGCGGGTTAGGCTCTGACGATTTTCAGTCAAACTTCGTCATTGCGAGCGTAGCGAAGCAATCCAGTGTCTCAACGCCGGACAGTCTGGATTGCCGCGTCGCTCCGCTCCTCGCAATGACGATTCGACTCAAAGTCGTGGCGGTCAAGGCCGCGAAAAGACTTTCCGCCCCGCCACCCATGTTTCCAACACCTTCGTCCCCCGCAATTCGGTGGGCGTCGCAAGCATCGGATCGCGGTCGAGCAGGATGAAATCGGCCCAGAGCCCGGGCGCGAGCCTTCCCACCTTGCCCTCTGCAAAGGCCGCATAGGCCGCGCCCGTCGTAAACCCTGCGAGCGCCTCCTCGCGCGACACGCGCTCCTGCGGCTGCCAACCGCCGAACGGCTCACCCTTCGCATCCTCTCGAGTGATCGCCGCGGCCAGCCCGGCAAAGGGATCGGGGCTTTCAACGGGGGTATCCGATCCGAAGGCCAGATGGGCACCGGAGGCGATCAGGCTTTTCCACGCATAGGCGCCCTTCAGCCGCCCCGGCCCAAGCCGCGCTTCGGCCATTGTCCGGTCGCTGGTCTGGTGGACCGGCTGCATCGAGGCAATCACGCCGAGTTGCGCAAAGCGCGGAATATCGGCCGGGTCGAGAATCTGCGCATGTTCGATCCGCCAGCGACGGTCGCCCGTATAGGTCGACTCCAATTCGGCATAGGCGTCGAGCGCTTGCGCATTGGCGGCATCGCCGATCGCGTGGATCGCGATCTGGTATCCGTCGAGCGCGGCGCGGCTCATGATGTTGCGGAGCTTGGTATCCTCGACGAATTGCAGCCCGCGATTGTTCGCGCTGTCGCTATAGGGCGCTTTCAGCCAGGCCCCGCGCGAGCCGAGCGCGCCATCGGCATAGAGCTTCACCCCGCCCATCCGCAGCCGGTCTCCATAGAGCCAGGGCGTCGGCGCATTGCCGCCGATGACAAGAATCGGATCGAGCCCGGTCGAATAAGAAAAGATCCGGATATTGAGCCAACCGCCATCGCCCGCCCGCCTGAAGCTCGACCAGTCTTCAAGGCTTGTCCCCATATCGGCGATGCCGGTGATCCCGAAGGCCAGCAGCGCATCCTGCGCCTTGATCAGCGCCTGATCGCGTTCGCGCGCGAGCGGCTGCGGGATGACTTTCTCGATCAGCGCTTTCGCTGCATCGACGAAGATGCCGGTCGGTTTCCCGCCCACCACCTCGATCCGCCCACCGGGGGGAGAAACGGTCTTCGCGGTCACCCCCGCTTCGGCCATCGCGGCGCTGTTCGCCCAGCCGGCATGGCCATCGACCCGCTCGAGCCAGACCGGCTTGTCCCCCACCACGGCATCGAGTTCGGCAGCGGTCGGAAAGCGCCCCAACCCCCAAAGCTCCTGGTTCCAGCCGCGCCCGATGATCCATTTGCGATTGCCATGCTCCTTGGCATAGGCGGCAATCTTCGCCTGCGCCTCGGCGAGCGAGGTCGTGCCTGCAAGATCGAGCGTTAGCGCCTGGAACCCCAGGTTCATGACATGCCCGTGCGCATCGATCAGCCCGGGCAGCATCGTCCGCCCCTTGCCGTCGATCCGGTAATCGGGGCGATAGGGGGCGGGATCGCCCTTTTTAGGCTTTTTGGCGGGCTGCGGAAGCGGCGCAGCGGCGCTGACCAGCCGCACCACCTTCCCGTCATTGCCCATAACCAGCCCGCTGAACCGCACCAATCGCCCGGTTTCATCGAGCGTGATGCCATTCACATCGTCGATCAGCGTGTCGGCCAATGCGGGGGCGGCAAGGGCCAGCGCGAGAGAGGCGAAACAGGTCAGGCGCGAGCCGAAAGAAGAAATACGCATCGTTCGATCATGCCCGCCTCGCGCCGCTCCCGCAAGCGCCGCCATCCCCATTGCACCTTTGCCGCCGGGGAATAGGATGCCGGCAGCGCCTCGACTCGAGTCGCTTTGGGGGGAGCCGGCACGATGGCAAGACCAGTCAAGTTCGCTCATGTCGTCTATCAGACACGGCGCTATGATGAGATGATCGCCTGGTATGAGACTGTCTTCGAGGCGAGGGTCGTGCATCGCGATCCCGCGCTCGCCTTCATGACCTATGATGACGAGCATCACCGTTTCGCCTTCGCCAATCTCGACGTGATGAACCCGGGCGGCAGTGGAGGACGCGGCGATATCGGCGTCAATCACGTCGCCTATACCTATGCCGGGATCGGCGACCTGCTTGAGACCTATGCGCGGCTGAAGGCGGCGGGGATCATGCCCTATTGGCCGATCCACCACGGCACCACGCTCTCGATGTATTACAAGGACCCCGACGGCAACCGGATGGAACTCCAGGTCGATTGCGGGACGCTCGAGGAAGCCAATGCCTTCATGACGAGCGAGGCCTTCATGGCCAATCCGGTGGGCGTCGCCATCGACCCCGAAGACCTGCTCGCCCGATACAGGAACGGCGCCGCAAGCGATGAGCTGACTGCGCTGCCGAACGGCCCCGCTTCGCCAATCCCTGAGGCGCACGGGATGGGGTGAAAGTGGGCAATAGAGGTGCGTCCGCTTGCGACCCCATTGCGGATATTCGTCGGCTCGCTAAAGTTTGATCGATGACAATAGAAGCGTTGCTCTTTTGCGGCCTCATTATCGGATTTGTCGTTGGCATTGCTGTCGCCAACCGGAAGCTTGGATGCGTCTTGCTGTTGGTCGTTCCTATTGCAATGATTGTCTACGTGAGCTGGTGGCAGGGGCAAAATCCCGACAAAATCAGATCTACGAGCGGGCTTGATTTTGTGTTCGGGCCGCTCTGGCCGAGCCTCGGAGCAATCGCTGGTCTATATTTGGCCAGGGCAGTGCGATCTCAAATCGATAAGCAACGATAGCGAACATTTTGCTACCACAAAAATGGAATAGCCCCACAACCTAGTGCGGCTTCGCCAGCCTTCTAATCAGCGCACTCGGGTCCTGCCGGCCGCCCCCAAGCCCCTGCACTTCGGCCAGGAACTGATCGACCAGAGCCGTGACCGGCAAGGTCGCGCCATTCCCCCGCGCTTCGTCGAACGCCAGCCCAAGATCCTTGCGCATCAGATCGACCGCCAGCCCGAAATCGAACTCGTCGCGCGCCATCGTCGCCCAGCGGTTGGTCATCTGCCAGCTTGCGGCCGCCCCGCCCGAGATCGCTTCGTAGACCTTGTCGAGATCGAGATCTTCGGCCTGCGCAAAGCGGATCGCCTCAGCCAATGACTGGACGATCCCGGCAAAGCCGATCTGGTTGACCATCTTGGTCAGCTGCCCGGCGCCCGTCGGCCCGACATGGACGATCTTCGCCGCATAGGCCTGCATGATCGGGGTCGCGGCTTCGATCGCCTTGGCCCGCCCGCCGCACATCAGGGTGAGCGCGCCCTTTTGCGCGCCGATCTGCCCGCCGGTCATCGGCGCGTCGATCGGCAGGATATATTTGTCCTTCGCCTCGACGGCCAGTTGCCGCGCGATCTTTGCCGAAACCGTGGTGTGATCGATGAACAGGCTGTCCTTGCGCATCGTTCGGAACGCGCCGTCGCGCGAAAGAGTGACGGCGGCAAGATCATCGTCATTGCCGACGCAGGTGATGACGGCATCCGCGCCTTCGGCCGCCTCGGCCGGGCTGGAGGCACTTCGCCCGCCATTGGCTTGAACCCATGCATCCGCGCGGGACTGGGTGCGGTTGTATACCGTCATGTCGTGCCCGGCTTCGGCCAAATGCCGCGCCATCGGCCCGCCCATTACGCCAAGCCCGATAAAAGCCAATCTTGCCATAGGCGCGAGCATAAGACGGCCCGGCGCACTTGGCCAGAGCGCGGTTGCAGCAGGCGGCCAAGGCTTTTAGGCTGCGACGGCGCGCCGATCCGCGCCTTTCGGGGAAGGGGAATCCGATGGCCACTGAACCGCTGTCCCGCCGCACCGTGCAGGCGGCTGGCCTGGTCGCTTTTCTCGCGGCGGTATTTGCGAGCGTCGGCGATATCCTGCTGCTCCACAACGGCATGTTGCGCGCGCAGGGCAGTGCGGCGGTGGATGCGCAGGCCCTGGTTGCCGGACATTATCTCGGCGTTCTCTGCATCCCTTTTTATGCCCTGGGCTACTGGCTCGTGTCGCGCGGGCTGCGGCCCAGCGAGGCCCCTGCCCGGCTGGTGTTTCTGGGCGGCTGCTATCTCGGCGCGGTTGGCGCCGCGATCCACGGCGTGACGGCCGTGATCATCGAGACCGGGCCGGTCGGCGTTGCCGCCTCGCCAGTGACGGTTCCCCATGCCGTCTATCTCATGCCGCTGTGGCTGGTTCTCTTCGCCGTCTCGATTCTGACGTCGATCGCCTACGCCCTTGCCGTGCTTGGCGGGCGGACGGCCTTTCCGCGCTGGGCGGCGGCGTTCAACCCGGTGCTGATCGTGCTGGCCATGATCATCGCGAGCCTGCCCTTTCCCGCACTTGCCGCCTATACGATACCGGCCTCGGCGAACCTGGCGCATATTCTGTTCTTTGGATTTGCCGCCATACTGCTCTCAGGCAAGAGCGCCGAAGCAATGGCGGTTTGAGCCTGATTTCGACCAAGGCGCTTCACAAACCGCCGAAACCGGCTATGGGCGCTCGCATGTCAGATCAGGATCGCCTCCCCGTCACGCTCGAAGACGTCCGCGCCGCACATGCGCGGATCGGCGGCGCCGTCGTTCGCACGCCGACGCTCCACAGCCAGACGCTTTCGAAGATGACCGGGGCCAAGGTCTATCTGAAGTTCGAAAATCTCCAGTTCACTGCCGCCTATAAGGAGCGCGGGGCATTGAACCGCTTGCTCTTGATGGGCGATAATGCGCGCAAGAACGGCGTGATCGCGGCTTCGGCGGGCAATCATGCGCAGGGCCTCGCCTATCACGGCAAGCGGCTCGGCGTGCCGGTGACGATCGTCATGCCCAAGGCGACGCCGACCGTGAAGGTGATGCAGACCGAGGCGCATGGCGCAACCGTCGTGCTTCACGGCGAAACCTTCGAAGCGGCCTATGCCCACGCCCGGGCGCTCGAGGGCGAACGCAGCCTGACCTTCGTCCATCCGTTCGACGAGCCCGACATCATCGCCGGGCAGGGGACGGTCGCGCTCGAAATGCTCGAGGATGCGCCCGATATCGATACGCTGGCCGTGCCCATCGGTGGCGGCGGGCTGATTTCGGGAATGGGAACCGCGGCCAAGGCGCTAAGGCCTGACCTGAAACTGGTCGGCGTCCAGGCCGAGCTTTATCCCTCGATGCACAATGTCATCAACGGCGTTGACGCCCCGTGCACGGGCGACACGCTGGCCGAAGGCATTGCTGTCAAGCATCCGGGCGAACTGACCCGGCGGTTCGTGAAGGCGCTGGTCGACGACATCGTTCTGGTCAGCGAGCGCCGCCTCGAAGAGGCCGTCAGCCTTCTGCTCCAGATCGAAAAGACCGTGGTCGAAGGCGCCGGTGCCGCGGGGCTTGCAGCGTTGATGGAGCATCCCGACAGGTTTCGCGGACGCACGGTCGGCATCGTCCTGACCGGGGGCAATATCGATACCAGGCTACTCGCCAATGTCCTGCTGCGCGATCAGGTGCGTTCGGGCCGGCTGGCGCGGATTCGCATCCGGCTGCAGGACCGGCCTGGCGCGCTCGTCAACGTCTTCCGGGTGATTGCGGAGTTGAACGTCAACGTGCTCGAAATCTATCATCAGCGCGTCTTCACCGATTTGCCGGCCAAGGGCCTGATCACCGATATCGAATGCGAGACACGCGATGCATCGCATCTGGCGCGACTGATTGCGGCCTTGCGCGAGGCGGGATACGAAGTCTCGCAGGTCGAATTGGCCTGATTACCGCACCTTCGCACCGTTTACCGTGTTTTCATGGTAAACGCCCTTTTCATAACTCGCGCCGCGCTTCATAACGTTTCGACCAACAGCGTAACACGGTTGAGGAGACGGATCGGACGTGACCGCACAATTCCGCTTTCCGCGCTTTTTTGTCACCAGCCCCTCGGCTTGCCCCTATTTGCCGGGCAAGCAGGAGCGCAAGGTGTTCACCGAATTGACCGGCGCCCATGCCAGCGAGTTGAACGACGCGCTGGGCAAGATCGGTTTCCGCCGCAGCCAGGGCGTTGCCTATCGCCCGAGCTGCGTCGATTGTTCGGCCTGCATTTCGGTGCGCGTCGTGGCGGCGGAATTCGCGCCCAATTCCAGCCAGCGCAAGGTGCTGAAGCGCCATGCCGATCTCGAAGTGACCGCGGCGCGCCCCTGGTCGACCGATGAGCAGTATCAGCTGCTTCGCCACTATCTCGAGCTGCGCCACCCGACCGGCGGGATGGCCGGAATGGATGAGATCGACTTTGCCGACATGGTCGAACAGACGCCGGTCAACACCTATGTCATCGAATATCGCGAGCCCTCGGTCGATGGCCGCCCCGGGCGGCTGGTCGGCGCCTGCCTGACCGACCAGCAGGGCGACGGGCTTTCGATGATCTACAGCTTTTTTGCGGCCGACGATCCGGCGCGCCCAGGGCTCGGCAACTTCATCATCATGGACCACATCCTGCGCGCGGCCGCGGCCGGGCTGCCGTATGTCTATCTGGGCTACTGGATTCAGGGTTCGAGCCGGATGGAATACAAGACCAAATATCGCCCGATCGAACGGCTCGGCCCCGATGGCTGGCACCGCTTCGATCCCGATCAGGCCGCATCACCAGCGGCACCGCCGGCGATCCGCATCAGCGAACTCGCCTGAGAACGGGGCGGCAGCAATGCTGCCACCCCACCGTTACAGGTCAGTAGGAATAATACATGTCGAACTCGACCGGGCTCGGCGTCATTTCCCAACGGGCGACGTCTTCCATCTTGAGTTCGATATAGGATTCGATCTGGTCCTTCGAGAACACATCACCCTTCAGCAGATAGGCATGATCGGCCTCAAGGCTTTCGAGCGCTTCGCGCAGCGAACCGCAAACGGTCGGCACCTGGGCCAGTTCTTCGGGCGGCAGGTCATAGAGATTCTTGTCCATCGCGTCGCCGGGATGGATCTTGTTCTCGATCCCGTCGAGTCCGGCCATGAACAGCGCGGCATAGGCAAGATAGGGATTGGCCATCGCATCGGGGAAGCGCACCTCAACGCGCTTCGCCTTGGCGCCCGCACCATAGGGAATACGGCATGAGGCTGAGCGGTTGCGCGCCGAATAGGCAAGCAGCACCGGTGCCTCATAACCCGGGACGAGCCGCTTGTAGCTGTTCGTCGTCGGGTTGGTGAAGGCATTCACCGACTTGGCGTGCTTGATGATCCCGCCGATGAAATAGAGGCACATGTCCGAAAGCCCGGCATAGCCATTGCCCGCGAAGAGCGGCTTGCCCTTCGACCAGATCGACAGATGGGTGTGCATGCCCGAACCATTATCTTCCTTGATCGGCTTGGGCATGAAGGTGGCCGACTTGCCATAGGCATGCGCGACCATGTGCACGACGTACTTGTAGATCTGCATGCGATCGGCGGTTTCGGTCAGCGTGCCGAAGGTCAGGCCAAGCTCGTGCTGGGCAGCCGCCACTTCGTGGTGATGCTTGTCGCACGGCAGGCCCATTTCGAGCATGGTCGAAACCATCTCGCCGCGAATGTCCTGCGCCGAATCGACCGGAGCCACCGGGAAATAGCCACCCTTGGCACGCGGGCGATGGCCCATATTGCCGCTGTCATAGCTGGTGCCGGTGTTGGTCGGCAGTTCGATATCGTCGAGCTTGTAGGACGAGGTGTTGTAGCTGTTCTCGAAGCGGACATCGTCGAACATGAAGAATTCGGCTTCGGGGCCAACATAGACGGTGTCGCCGAGCCCGGTCGACTTGAGATAGGCCTCGGCGCGCTTCGCGGTCGAACGCGGATCGCGGGCATAAAGCTCTCCGGTCGAAGGCTCGACGATATCGCAGAAGATGATCATCATCGGCGTCGCCGAGAAGGGATCGACATAGACCGAATCCAGGTCGGGCTTCAGGATCATGTCGGATTCGTTGATGGCCTTCCAGCCTGCGATGGACGAACCGTCGAACATCAGGCCGTCGGTCAGTTCGTCCTCACCGATCACGCCCGAACACATCGACAGATGCTGCCATTTGCCCTTGGGATCGGTAAAACGGAGATCGACCCACTCAATCTCTTCATCCTTGATACGCTTCAGAACATCTGCCGGTTTGGCCATGGTATTCAACCTTCCTCAGTCTTTGTTGTTGGAAATCGGGTGACCCGCGCCACCCAGCAATTTCGGCAGACGCCCCTAGATCGCGTCGCCATCCTTCTCTCCCGTCCGGATGCGCAGCGCGCTTTCCACCGGGATGACGAATATCTTGCCGTCGCCGATCCGGCCGGTCTGCGCGGCGTTCGCGATCGCTTCGACCACGCGCTGCGCCATCGCATCGTCGACCACCACTTCAAGCTTCACCTTGGGCAGGAAATCGACAACATATTCGGCGCCGCGATAAAGCTCGGTATGCCCCTTCTGGCGGCCAAAGCCTTTGGCCTCGGTGACAGTGATGCCCGAGACGCCCACTTCGTGCAGCGCTTCCTTCACATCGTCGAGCTTGAACGGCTTGATGATCGCTTCGATCTTTTTCATTTTCGCTTTCCCGAGTCCCCGAAAAACACCCTTTCGCTTTCAATAAGCGTGCCAAACAGGATTCGGCAACAAGAACAGGGATTCGGCGAAAGGATCATTCAATTCCTGCCCAGCAAGAGAGCAGAACGAAAATCATTGCCTAAAAAAGAGGCATATTACGCGCGCTATAGTCCGAGCAGCTGGCGCGCGATGATTCCCCGCTGGATCTCGTTCGAACCGCCATAGATCGAAGCGGCGCGGCCGTTGAAGTATCGCGGCGCCGCGATCATCGCGAAATCGGTGGTGAGTGCGGGTACGTTGCTGCCCGGCTGGCGCGCGTCGTGCTGATCGGGCGCGGCATAATCGCCCGCGACTTCAACGGCGAGTTCCTGGATGCGCTGCTGCGCCTCGGTGCCCTGGATCTTGAGCGCGGAAGACGCCGGCCCCGGATTCCGGCCCGCGGCCATCGCCGCCATGACGCCAAGTTCAACGGCCTCGATCGCGGCCACCTGCGCGGTGACGAGCGAGAGTTTGCGGCGGAACTGTGCGTCCGCCGTCAGCCCAGCCGCGCGCGCGGCCGCCTTGAGCTGGTCGAGCGATGCGTAAAGCCCCGCCGCGTAAGCCACGGCGCGCTCGAACTCGAGAAGATATTTGGCGACCGTCCAGCCCTGATTCTCCTCGCCGAGCCGCCCCGACACGGGCACGCGCACATCCTCAAAAAAGACCTGGTTGAAATCATGATCGTTGGCGATCGAGAGGATCGGCCGCACCGTAATCCCCGGCGTCGCCATGTCGAGCAGCAGGAAGCTGATTCCTGCCTGGCGCGGCCCTTCCCGACTGGTACGGACAAGGCAGAACATCCGATTCGCGAAATGGGCATGCGTCGTCCAGATCTTCGAGCCGTTGAGGATATAATGCTCGCCCGCGCGCTCGGCACGGAGCGCCAGTGCGGCGAGATCCGATCCGGCTTGCGGCTCCGAATAGCCCTGGCACCAATAATCCTCGCCCGAAAGGATGCGCGGCAGGTAATGCGCCCTCTGCTCGGCCGTCCCGTACCGCATGATGCAGGGTGCGACCATCCTGAGGCCCATTGGCGCCAGGTTCGGCGCTTCGGCGCGCGCGCATTCGCTGGCGAAGATGTAGCGTTCGGTCTCGTCCCAGCCCGGCCCGCCATGTTCGGCCGGCCAATGCGGCGCGACCCAGCCGCGCGTCGCAAGGATGCGCTGCCAGGCAAGGTTGTGCGGCTTGTCGATAAAGACGCTCGTCGCCTTGGCGGAGACGTCGCGCAACTCCGGCGTCAGGTGCGCGGCGAGCCACTGACGGACATCGGCGCGAAATTCATCGTAACGGGCAGCACTCATGGCGCTGGCGTAGCAGCGCAGCACTCCCGACCGCAACAGGCGCCGAATCTGCGGCCCACCCCCTTCACTCTTCGCATAAGCCGGTTAGCCCGCCATCGAACCCGCCGGCGTCGGCGATCCTGCTTTCACTCGAAGACGCGAAGAGCCTTTGGACTTTCCCAGTCATTGCCACACCCGCCGCAACGCCCTATCGTTCCCGATATGTCCATTCAGATCCGCACCACGCTAGACGAGCCCGAAACCGGCCAGGCGTTCATCCCGCATCGGCCGGAGCGGCCGCCCAAGGTCGATGGCGGAAAGAAGTTCAGGATCGTCAGCGATTATTCTCCCGCGGGCGATCAGCCGACCGCGATTGCCGAACTTGTCGCGGGGGTCAACGCGCATGAGCGTGACCAGGTGCTGCTTGGCGTTACCGGTTCGGGCAAGACCTTCACGATGGCCAAGGTGATCGAGGCGGTGCAGCGGCCAGCGCTTATCCTCGCGCCGAACAAGATCCTCGCCGCCCAGCTTTACGGCGAATTCAAGAGCTTCTTTCCCGAAAATGCGGTCGAATATTTCGTCAGCTATTATGACTATTACCAGCCCGAGGCCTATGTCCCGCGTTCGGACACGTACATCGAGAAGGAAAGCTCGGTGAACGAAGCGATCGACCGGATGCGGCATTCGGCAACGCGTTCGCTGCTTGAGCGCGACGATGTGCTGATCGTCGCTTCGGTTTCGTGCCTCTATGGCATTGGCTCGGTCGAGACCTATTCGGCGATGATCTTCGACCTCAAAAAGGGCCAGACGGTCGACCAGCGCGAGATCATCAGGAAGCTCGTGGCGCTCCAATACAAGCGCAATGACCAGGCCTTTGCGCGCGGCAATTTTCGTGTGCGCGGCGACAATCTCGAACTTTTCCCCTCGCACTATGAGGATACCGCCTGGCGCATCTCCTTCTTCGGCGACGACATTGAAGAGATTGTCGAATTCGATCCGCTGACGGGCAAGAAGGTGGCCTCGCTGGACTATGTTCGGGTCTATGCGAACTCGCACTATGTAACACCCGGCCCAACGCTCAAGCAGGCAATGGAGGCGATCAAGTTCGAGCTTGAGGTGCGGCTCAAGGAACTGGTGAGCGAAGGCAAATTGCTCGAGGCGCAGCGGCTCGAACAGCGGACCAATTTCGATCTCGAAATGATCGCCGCGACCGGAAGCTGCGCGGGGATCGAAAATTATTCACGCTTCCTGACCGGGCGGCTGCCCGGCGAACCGCCGCCGACCCTGTTCGAATATCTGCCCGACAATGCGCTGCTCTTCGTCGATGAAAGCCATGTGACGATCGGGCAGGTCAACGGCATGTCGCGCGGGGACCATCGGCGCAAGCTGACGCTCGCCGAATATGGCTTTCGCTTGCCCTCGGCGATCGACAACCGCCCGCTGCGCTTCAACGAGTGGCAGGCGATGCGCCCGCAGACCACCTATGTCTCCGCGACGCCCGGAAACTGGGAAATGGAGCAGACCGGTGGCGTCTTCGCCGAACAGGTGATTCGCCCGACCGGCCTTATCGACCCGCCCGTCACCATCCGTCCGGTCGAGGACCAGGTGCAGGATTGCATCGCCGAATGCCGCAAGACCGCCGAGGCCGGCTATCGCACGCTTGTCACCACGCTCACCAAGCGGATGGCGGAGGATTTGACCGAGTTCATGCATGAGGCGGGCCTGCGCGTGCGCTACATGCATTCCGATGTCGAGACGCTCGAGCGGATCGAGCTGATCCGCGACCTGCGGCTCGGGGTCTATGATGTACTCGTCGGGATCAACCTGTTGCGCGAAGGGCTCGACATTCCCGAATGCGGGCTGGTCTGCATCCTCGATGCCGACAAGGAAGGGTTCCTGCGTTCGGAAACCTCGCTGATCCAGACCATCGGTCGCGCGGCGCGCAATGTCGATGGGCGCGTTATCCTCTACGCCGACCGGATGACCGGCAGCATGGAGCGCGCCATAGCCGAAACCGACCGGCGGCGGGAGAAGCAGCTTGCCTATAATGAAGCGCACGGCATCACACCCGAGACGATCAAGCGCGCGATCGGCGATATCATCAAGGACGTCGCCAGCCGCGACCAGGTGACGGTCGAGATCGAGGACGGGCCGGTCCACATGGTCGGCCACAATCTCAGGGCCTATATCGAGGATCTCGAAAAGAAGATGCGCGCCGCCGCCGCCGATCTGGAATTCGAGGAAGCCGGCCGCCTGCGCGACGAAATCCGGATGCTGGAGCAAAGCGAGCTGGGCATCCCCGTCGACCAGCAGAAACTGCCGGTCATGGGCCGCAGCAACGAAGGCAAGCCGGGGACAAGGAAGGGGCGGTTCGGGAAGGTGCAGCGGAAGTTCGGGCGTTAGCGGACCGCGCCTTGCAACAATAATCGCGGCACCAGCACAACCGCTCCCAGCAGCGGCCAGCGCCGTTGCCAGGGTTTGATGCTGATCTGCGTCCCGGCGTGGCGGTTGATCTTCCAGGCGAGATAATCGACGCCGCCGGCAAAGGTGAAGCTCGCCTTGGCCAGCCGCACCACGGACATAAGCTTGCCGTGCCGCTGAAGCCGGCGCCAGCGGCGTTCCGCCTCGGTTCGGGAGAGGCTCGTTTCGGGAATTGCGGCGCCGAACCGGCGATAGCGATCGGGATCGGCATCGATGATCGATCCGGACCGGTCCTCGCGTTCGGCGCGCAATTCCGCGCGGTAGGTCTGGGCAAAGCCTGCACGCCAGATAGCGAGTGCATCGCCGGTCGACGCGATCGGGCGCGCCAGTGCGAACAGGCTTGGCGCTGCGCGTTCGATTGCGGCAGCGGCCCGGTTACGCGCTGCTTCGTCGGCAGACCAGACCAGCCGGGTCGGTTGGGCGAAGCGCGCCCAGACCGAAACCGTGCTTGCCTCGACGCCATTGAGCGCATCGAAATCCGCTTCGCTCAACACCGCATATTTGGCCGCCAGCCCCTCATGCGCGAAGGGAAAGACATTGGGCGGGATCAGGCGGTTCGCGCGCGCCAGCCAGCTGCCGGGATAGGCCGCGTCATAGTCCGCAACGATCAGGTAGAAATCGAGCATCAACCCGTCCAGCTCCTGCTGGCGCAGGCACGATCCGTAGAACAGCACCGCGCGCGCCGCCGCGCCATATTGGCCGGCAATCGCTTCGGCCATTGCAGTCACACGGGGATCGACCGGCTCCGCCAGCTCGGCGGCGACCAACGAGGAAAGCGCGCTCACGCTGCGAGGCGGAGGAACGATACCGGCGGGGTCGAACGCAAGACGATCGGCCGGCCCGTGAGTGCACGGAATTCCTCGCCGTCGAGAATGACGCTCGATTGTTCGCTTTCGATCCGGATAACATCGCCCTGTTCGACATGAACGCCATTGACCGGCCGGTCGCCAAGCTGGCCGCGGATGCTGGCGACGAGCGCCTTGAGCAGCGCGAGCGGAGACTGGTCCACCGCCATCAGCTTCAGGCCCGAGGCGCGCCCGCCCGACTTGCCTCCGAGCAGCATCTTTTCGAGCGTCGTCACAATCAGGAAGGCAAAGCGCTGCGAAGACTGCCCTTCACGGATCAGCGACACCCTGACCGGCTGCGGTGCCGGCGGCAGATACTTCCCGCGAATGCCAAAGATTGCGGAAAAGAGCACGAGAATGCCGGCAAGGACATGGCTTACGCCATTCGGCAGGCCCAGGGGATAGATCTTGTGCCGGCAATAGAGGATTGTGTCGGCAAAGCCTGCACCGCCCAGGAACATGCCAAGTACCGGCCGATTGATGGGCGTATCACCCTCTGTAAGCGCAATCAGCTCGCGCTCGACGACATGCGGCTTGAGGTCGGACCGGGCAAGCGCGACAATCCGTTCGAGCGCAATCAGCGGATCGCCGGACGATCCAAGATCAAGCGCAATCAGGTTGGTCTTGCCATTGGGCAGCACCGCGACCGGCGGGGGCTCCCGCCCGAACTGTCCGCCATTGTATAGCTCGGTCAGCGTTGCCTGAACGGTGCCGTCACCGCCGTTGATGACGAGCACTTTGGGCCGGACGCGGGCAATCGATTCGAGCGCATCGGCAATCTGGCTGACATGTTCCACTTCATAATGAAACACATCGGGACGACCCGCACAAAAAGCGCGGATCCTGGGCAGCATGTCGCGATTGCCGGTCGAGCGAGGATTCGACAGGAGCGCGACTGCCACCATTTCAGCGATCCGAACTCGTCTGGACCGGCTTGACCGATCCGCCTGAAAGATATTTCAAAACGATCGTGATCGGCGTCACCCCCTCGCCAACCTTGACGGCGACCTTGCTGGTCTTCGGCTTGCGCTTGAACAAGACATCGAACAATGAGACGTCGGGATTGCCCGATACGCCCGCTCCGTCGGCCCTGTCGGTCTTCCCGCCACCATCTACATCGTGGCGGATATCCACCGCATAGATGCCGGGGCCGGGAACCGGCATGCAGATGGCGACCGGCCCTGATGCAGGCACATCGGCCAAGGTGCGCTTCAGCGAATATTTCTTGTCAAACCAGGTCGAAGGGTTCCCTCCGAAAGTGCGGGCCCTGACGGTCCCGGCGCGGTTCTTGAAGCCGAGAACATTGACGAGAATCGCCGAGCCTTCGCCGCGCGCGCACGTTGCTGCATCGGGGCCCAGCATGGTCGCGCCGGCTGGAACCGCCGACGCAAGCGCAAGGCCAACAAGACAGAGACGAAATTTCAACATGACCAAATGACTCCTCAAGGCTATAACCGGCAACACAACGCCGCTATCTCCCTGTGTGGAGGTCTTTATGGGTCGGCTTTGCGGCGAAATGATGGTCATTGGATAAACAGAAGCTTAAACCATGCTCTCCGCCACTGACCGCTACCTTGCCCGGCTGATTGCCCTTCCGCTCTTTTCGACGCTGGTCATCGCCGCGATGCTTCTTGTCCTCGACAAGATGCTGCGGCTGTTCGATTTCGTCGCGTCCGAAGGTGGCCCCGTCAGTGTCGTCTGGCGGATGCTGGCCAATCTCCTTCCCGAATATCTTTCACTCGGGATCCCGATCGGGCTGATGCTCGGCATATTGCTTGCCTTCCGCCGGATCGCGCTTTCCTCCGAACTCGATGCCCTGAGGGCTGTCGGACAAGGTTATGGGCGGCTCTTGCGCGCACCCTATCTCTACACGATCGCGCTCGCGCTCGTTAACCTCGCGATTGTCGGCTATGTTCAGCCCTATGCCCGCTATGCCTATGAAGGGCTGCGCTTCGAACTGCGCTCGGGCGCTCTCGGCGCCTCGATCAAGGTCGGCGAATTCACTCATCTGGGCAAGCACATGACGATGCGGATCGAAAAGAGCAGCAACAACGGCAGGGATCTTAGCGGCATCTTCGTCATGGGCGAAGGCAAGGAGGGCAAGACACTCGCGGTGACGGCCGAAAAGGGCACCTTCATGGCCACCGACGATCCCGATACCATCATCCTCCGGCTGGCGAACGGTGTCCTCGTCCATGATGCGCCGGGGTTCAAGACGCCGCGCATCCTGAGTTTCACGGGGCATGACCTGCCGATCGACCTGCCGAAGATCGAAGCATTCCGCAACCGCGGCGGCAAGGATCGCGAACTGACCATTCCTGAACTGGCGCGTGTCGGCAATGATCCCACCGTGTCCAAGATGATTCGCGATGAAACACGCGCCAATTTCCATTTCCGGCTGGTCGAGGTGGCGATGATGCTGCTCCTGCCGCTGCTTGCCATCGCGCTGGCGGTTCCGCCCAAGCGCTCTTCGTCGATGCTTGGCGTTTTCCTCTCCATCGTGATGGTGGTGGCCTATCACAAGGTCAATGAATATGCCGAAGGCATGGGCGCGCTCGGCCGGATCGATCCCTTCTATGCGCTTTGGCTCCCCTTTCTTGCCTTTTCCGCCTTGATTTGCTGGATGTTCTATACGATCGCCTATGTGCCCGGCGGACAGCCGATCGGCGCGCTCGAACGGTCCTTCTCGAAGATCGGGGCCGCGATCCGGCAGCTGATAGGGCGCGTCTTCCCAAGCTTCGCAAGCGCCTGATCGTGTCGAACTCGTTTTTCCCCTCAAGCACCATCAGCTGGTACATGGCGCGGATGTTCCTGCTCCGCAGCCTCGCGGTGCTGTTCGCGCTGGCGCTGGTCCTCCAGACGCTCGACCTGCTGGGCGAATCGGGCAATGTCCTTGCTCACAAGGGCAATGGCAGCGCCGAACTCTGGACCTATCTCTCGTTGCGGTTGCCGCAGATCATTGCCTTTCTCCTTCCCTTCTCGATCCTCTTGGGAACGCTGATCACGCTTGCCACGCTCAACCAGAACAGTGAGGTGATTTCGATGAAGGCGGCCGGGCTCTCTGCCCACCAGGTGCTGGCGCCGCTGATTGTTGCGGCCTTTGGCGTGGCGCTTGTGTCCTTTGCCTTCAATGACCGGATCGTTTCGCGGGCGAGCGCCACGCTCGATCGCTGGCAGCGCGCGGAATATGGCCCCATCCCGATGGATCAGAGGAGCCAGAACAATGTCTGGGTGCGCGACGGAGACCATCTGATCCATGTCGGGACGGTAACCGGGCGGGGCGGGGCCACGCGCCTTCTGGACGTGACCATCTACAATCGTGTTGGCGGGTCGCTGCTGGCGATCATCCGCGCCCCGCGCGCCATTCCGCAATCGGGCGGGTGGAGCCTGACCGGCGCCAGCCGCTTTGATGTCCTGCACGGAACTCAGGCACCAATCGGCACCATCCATGTCGGAACCGGTGTCCGACCCGACCAGTTCACGCTTTCGAACGTCGATGCCAACGGGCTGTCGTTCGTCGGCCTGTGGAAGGCAATCGGCGATTTGCGCGAAGCCGGGCGGCCGACGGGCGCTTTGCGGGCCGGCCTCTGGCACAAGATTGCCGGGCCATTGTCCGCCATCCTGATGCCGCTGCTCGGGGCCGTCGCTGCCTTCGGCTTGGCACGATCAGGCATGCTCCTGGTTCGCGCTGTTATTGGCATGGGGCTGGGCTTTGCTTACTTCGTTGCGGACAATTTTGGTCTCGCCATGGGCAACCTGGGCGCTTATCCGCCACTTCTGGCGGCGTGGGGGCCATTCTTTCTATTTCTACTCATTGGCGAAGCTGTCCTGATTCAGACAGAAGAGTAGGCATGCTCGACGGCTTTGGCCGACTTTACAGCCCTCAATATATGATGGCCCATACAAACTATATCTTGCCCCTATGTGTCAAACTATTGCACCAATGGTGCATCCCGTCTGATCTTGACTAACGCCAAAATATCGGGCTCTTTCCAATCACGAGACAAAATAGTCTCTTGTCTCATTAATAGGATAGGAGGTCGTGATGAGTTTAGGTGTTGCATTGGTACTTGGAGCTCTGTTTTTCTGGTATATGAACAGATAGCACCAGCCAAAATCTTTTAGGGATCAATTCACTCTGCTTGATGAATATGCCCCTCTTTGTCGCATAAGAATTTGGGAACACGTATCGATAAAAGCCTGGATGGCTGTGCTGACAAATGGAACGGCAGCCATGTGCGCGGGGCGAAGGGCCTTATGTGCCCTTCGCCGTATTCCCCATCAGCCGGACAACAAGCCCGGGAAGCCCCCTGTAATTCGCCCGGTGATAGGCCGAATCGGGGGCGAGTGCTGCGCTCAACCGGCGATGCGCCTCGCCAAGTGCATGATAGGGCAGGCCCGGCAACAGGTGGTGAAGCGCGTGATAGCGCAGCCCGACCGGCGCCCAGAGCGCGGGCAGCAGGCCCGGCGGCGGGACATTGACGCTGTCGAGGAACTGGGCCGTCACACTCATGACGTCACCCTCATTCTCCCAGAGATGGGCAACAAGCGTGCGGATCTGGTTCAGCACCACGACGCCAGACATGACGCCAAGGAAGATCAGAAAACCCCGTAGCGGAACGATGCCGGTGATGACCGCGGCAAGCAGGGCGATCGCCCAGAGGCTTGCCGCCG